>MRWG01000070.1_pt1 | contig 205896 bp, 169 predicted proteins | sample 1013341 | NCBI WGS metagenome assembly MRWG01 (sample SAMN06117577, study PRJNA244670) | biofilm metagenome | biome: Water; feature: Cathode Biofilm; material: Biofilm; isolation source: microbial consortium enriched at the cathode of a solar microbial fuel cell | place: USA: District of Columbia...
GCCGTCAACGATGTCTTGCCGTGGTCAACATGGCCGATCGTGCCGATGTTGCAGTGCGGCTTATTACGTTCAAACTTCTCTTTCGCCATTGTTCGGTCTCGTCTGTCTGGTGTTACGTGAGAACTGTTCGGTATCGCTCGACGCCCGAAAGCGCCTTGAAAATGCTCCTGCTGTCCCCTTGCCGGGTCACGCCGCCAAAAAGGTTGGAGCGGGTGAGGGGAATCGAACCCCCGTCGTAAGCTTGGAAGGCTTCTGCTCTACCATTGAGCTACACCCGCTTGGCGTCGCGCCGCCTTGCAAGCCCGTCCGCCCTAACATGGGACTTGAGTTCAACTATTTCTATTCGCCGCACCGCACTCTTCTTAAACGTCGTCTTATCCGCTCACCGCGCCTGTCATCCTGGCAGTTCACCAACCGGACCCAGGCCCCAATTCGATGCGCCAACCCCCGGCAACGAGATGGTGGAGGGGGTTGGATTCGAACCAACGTAGGCATACGCCAACGGGTTTACAGCCCGTCCCCTTTAGCCACTCGGGCACCCCTCCTGGGACCCGTTCTCCGGAATTTCGCAGCACCACGGTGAAATCTGCCCGACCGGCACGCCGGACGGACCGTGGGAATACGAGGAATAGCAACCGGTTGTCAACGCCAAAACATAGTAAAATAGCCCGCAGGCCCCTCCCCTTCTCTTTATCAAGAGAGGCTTCCAGCAGACTTCAATTGTGGTTTCATGTTAAATCCCCCCATGAGCAAGCGCAAGCCCCACCCCAAGGCCCGTTTTCGGGCGAAACCCGAGGACAGCCACGCCCCCCGCGGCGCCGGCCGCGCGGCCTGGATTTACGGTCGCCACGCCGCCCTTGCGGCCCTCCTGAACCCCAACCGCGCCATTTCCCGCATTGTCACGGCCCCCGGCCAGACCGATGAGGTCACCGCGGCACTCCGCGCCAAGGGAGCCCCACCGGACCGCCCGCCCCCGGAAACCCTGGACCGGCGAGACATCGACGCCCTATTACCCCCGGGCGCCGTACACCAGGGCCTGGCCGTGCTGGCGCAGCCCCTGGACACGCCGGCGGTCGAAGACATTTGCGCCCAGGTGGCCAATACGGCCAATGCCTTGGTTCTGGTGCTTGATCAGGCCACCGATCCACATAACGTGGGCGCGATCCTGCGTTCGGCGGCGGCGTTCGGCGCCCTGGCGGTGATCGTTCAGGACCGCAACGCGCCAGAAGCCACGGGCACCTTGGCCAAGACGGCTTCGGGCGCGCTCGAAACCGTACCTTTGGTCGTCGCCACCAACCTGAGCCGCGCCCTGGAACAACTGCAGGCGGGCGGATTTTGGTGTCTCGGCCTGGATGGCGAGGCCCAGACGCTGATCGGCGACGCCGATCTGTCCGGGCGCATTGCCCTGGTCTTAGGCGCCGAGGGGGCCGGCCTGCGCCGCCTGGTCAAGGAGCATTGCGACCTTTTGGTCCGGATTCCCATCCAATCGGCCATGGAAAGCCTGAATCTATCCAATGCGGCGGCCGTCGCCCTGTATGAAGCCGCCCGGCGACGTCCGGTCTTGCCTCCCGGTAGCTAATAGGCGTACATATCGCGAAGTTCTAATAAGGGGGGAAACCCCGCCTTCTTTGGGGGAAGAGCGAAGCGGTGTTTCGCAAAAGGCTGCCGTTGTCTGATTTGACGGCGCCGCTGACCGACGTGCTGGACCACTGGCGCGCGCGGGGCGGCGAAGATTTGGCTTGTCCCTGGTCCCAATTCGAAATGCACTTCCTGCCGCCGCGGGTCCTGCCGACAACCCTGGTGATCGACGTGTTCGACGACGTGAGCGCGAACAAATATCGCTTTTGGGGCAGTAAGATGACGCTGATCCACGGCAAGGACATGACCGGCAGAAGTCCTTACGATCTGTCCCCTCGTGAACTGGCTGAGGATTTGCGCAAGCAACACCTGGAAATTCGCGAAAATCGCGCGGCCTGCGCCCATGTTCTCGGCTTCGCGCTCGAAAGCGGCCTCACCCAGACCCATACCATCCTGCGCCTGCCGTTGTCGGACGATGGCCGCTCGGTCAGTCATATCGTCGGCGTGGTCTGGTATTCACCAGAGACCCTGAAGCGGCTTGAGAAGAAAGGCCTGGGCAGCCTGTTCGGCCCCTGAGGCGGGGCCACGCCGCCAAGGCCTAGTCGGCCAAGGGGCGCACGTTCATTCCCCGAAGCCGATCTGCGAGAACCCCCATGACATGAAGCGCGAAGAACGGCGTATTCTGGATCATGAAGGTGAAACCACGACGGTCGATGGGAATGACTTCGCAATCGGTGACCGCGATCACCGTGGCGCTGCGCGGAATGTTGTCGACCAGGGCCAGCTCGCCGACGATGTAGCCCGGCCCAGCCTGCTCCAGCACGTGGTTGCGGACCATGATCTCCATATCACCGGACTTCACGACATACATCAGATCACCCGGCTCACCCTCGCGGAACAGAACATCCCCAGCCTTGAGGGCCCGTACCTCCTCGTCACCCCGGAACATCTTCGTGAAGTCAAATCGTTCGGACATGCCGGCCTTCCCCCTTATGCCGCAGAATTGCGGATTGGCGTCGTTTCTACGACGATTTTGTTGTCTACGACGATTTTGTTGCGGTTTTTTGACTCATTGTCCAGGAGACCGGACCGCCCCTCCATACTTGTGCCGCAAGGGGGCTTGAGAGTATACGTGGCGCGCAAGATGGGCACGCCATGTCGGCTCACGGTCGACACTCGACGAAAAGGCGCCTGGAACCAAGTATCGCCGTCTTAGCCGGCTTAGCTCAGTTGGTAGAGCACCTGATTTGTAATCAGGGGGTCGCGGGTTCGAATCCTGCAGCCGGCACCACCCCTCCCATAAGTCTGGCCTGATTATTGCGTGCGAATGCTCTAATGTGCATGCACGTGATCATGGTGGGCAGAATTCGCGTCGAAATCGGCCCGGGAGGCATCAATTGAGTTCCGACTATCGGCAACGAATCATGATTTCTGCCGTGATCGGCTTGTCGATCCTGTTCCTCGCACCGATCTTGGATGCGGCGGCCGGCGGAAAGGCCAACGCGGCCCCCAAGCGGGTCCTGATGATCAGCTCCTACCATCCGTCGTTTCCGACATTTTTCGATCAAATCGAAGGTGTCCGCGCAGGCTTCAGAGACACCGGATTCCATAACGACGAGATCGTCCTGGATATCGAATTCATGGACAGCAAGCGCTTTGCAGGCCGCGAGCATGTTGCCCGGTTCGCGGAGACACTCGCCTATAAAATTCAACAGAGCCCGCCCTACGACGTCATCGTCGTCGCCGACGACAATGCGCTTCGGTTCGCGCTGAAAAATCACAGCGGCCTCTTAAACAACCTTCCCATGGTGTTTCTAGGCGTCAACAATCGGGGTCTGGCCGTCAAGCAGAACGAAAACCCCAAGGTTACGGGGGTTGTCGAAGCCATCTCCCTTTCTGACACTTTGCGTGTCATCGAAAAGCTGACGAAAAAGTCGGATTCCTTCTTCGTCATCGGTGCCGGCAACAGGACAAGCCAAGCCAACATCGAGACCTTCAAACAGGAAAAGTCCGTCCTTACCCGCATGACCGGCCGCGTTCTGTCTCTATACGATTTCACGTATGACGAACTGGCGGAGCGCCTTCGCCAGATTCCTGCGACCTCGGCCATTCTTCTATTCAGCGCCTACCGGGACAAGGAAGGCGCGACCAAATCCTATCAGGAGGGGTTGGCATTCATCCGTGCAAATACGTCGGCGCCGATCTACACCCTCTGGGAGCACGGAATGGGCCACGGCGTCCTCGGCGGGAAATTGATCAGCCACTTCGAACAGGGATACGCGGCGGCGCGTCTGGCATCGCGCATCCTGCACGGGACGTCTCCGGCGGACCTGCCGGTCATCTCGGAAAGCCCCAATGTGTTTACTTTCGACTACAAAGTTATGCGGAAACACGGCATTTCGGTGTCGGATCTACCAGCGGGCGCGAAAGTCATCAATTCCCCGGTCGCCATACTTGACCGGTACAAGAACCTGCTGCCCTGGCTCGCCGCATTCTTCCTGCTGCAATCAATCGTCATCGGCTTTCTCATCGTCAACATCCGCCACCGCCGCAAGGCCGAAAAACGCGCCCACGCAAGCGAAGCGCGGTTCCGGGATCTGGCCCAATCATCGTCGGACTGGTTCTGGGAAATGGACCAAAACTTCCGCTTTACCTACCTGTCCGAGCGTTACGAGGAATTGAGCGGCTACAAGATCGCCGACCGCATCGGCACCACACGGCAGATTTCCGAAAACACCTCGACGCCAGAGTCACAAGCGGCCTGGCAACAGCATCTGGATGACCTGATCAATCACCGACCGTTCAAAAATTTCGAATACGGTAGCAACGCAACAAGTGACGGATCCTCCAGGTGGGTCCGCATCAGCGGCGTCCCCATCTTCGACGACAACGGCACATTTGTCGGTTACCGGGGCGTCGGATCAGACATCCGGAAGGAGGTCGAGGCCAAGCAGGAAATCACTCGGGCTCGCGAACAGGCCGAGATGTCGAACCGGGCAAAAAGCGAGTTCCTGGCGCATATGTCGCATGAGTTGCGGACGCCCTTGAACGGAATTATCGGCTTTTCGGAAATGATGAAGAAAGAACTGCTGGGGCCCTTAGGCTTGCCAAAATACAAGGAATACGCCGCCGATATTTCCGATGCCGGCACGCATTTGCTGGACCTATTGAACGAGATCCTTGACCTGTCGCGGATCGAAGCCGGCTTCGTCAACTTGGAAGAAAGCAACGTCAGTTTGGAGGACGTCATTTCCGCGACTGTCCGCTGGACTTCGGGCACCGCCAACGCACGGACCGTCAAGGTGCTTTCCAAGCTGCCTCCCAACCTACCCTTCCTGCGGGGTGACGAGCGGCGATTGAAGCAGCTTTTCATCAATCTGCTTGCGAACGCCATCAAGTTCACGGGACCAGGCGGCAGGGTCAGCATAAAGGCGGAGATTTCCAAGAACGGCGACCTCAGGTTCGATATCACGGACAACGGCATCGGAATCGCGGAAAAACACCTTGATCTCATCCGCGAACCCTTTGGCCGTGTGGAAAGCAGTCAGGTGCGCACTTTCGACGGTGTCGGTCTGGGGCTTTCCATCGCCGACAAAATCATCGACATGCACGGGGGCCGCCTGGACATTCACAGTATCGAAGGCGAAGGCACGCGGGTTTCCGTAATCTTTCCCAAGGATCGGCTCATCCGCCAGCGCCTGACGGTAATCGAAGGCAAGCAAGGCGCCTGACCCCGCGCCGCCTTCCACACCCTGATCGACCGCGCCTATTGACCCCATTGGGCAATTCTGGGACAAACCCGGCGCGCCTAGAGGCGCCGAAATCTTTCCCTTAAGCCTTCTCCGGACCGGACGAGCCATGAACCTGTTCCAGCATTTCCAGGCCGAAGTGACGCGCCAGATCGACGCCCTGATCGCCGAAGGCGCCTTGCCTGCCGGATTGGACACCACGCGCCTTACGGTCGAGCCGCCGCGCGACACCAGCCATGGCGACATCACCACCAACGCAGCCATGGTCCTGGCCAAGCCCGCAGGTATGAAGCCCCGCGACATCGCGGACAAACTGGCGGCCAAGCTGGACGCCCTGCCCGAGGTCACGGAAACGGCGGTCGCCGGGCCCGGCTTCATCAACATGCGTTTGGCCGATGACTTCTGGCACGCGCGGCTGGCGGAAATCCTGACCACGGGCACCGCCTACGGTGATTCCGATTTCGGCAAGGCCGCCGGCAAGGTCAACGTGGAATATGTCTCCGCCAACCCGACCGGACCGTTACACGTGGCCCACGCCCGGGGTGCGGTGGTCGGCGACGTGTTGGCGCGGCTGTTGAAAAAAGCCGGCTACGACGTGACCACGGAATACTACATCAACGACGCCGGGGCTCAGGTCGAGATCCTGGCGACCTCGACCTATCTGCGCTACTGCGAGGCCCTGGGCCAAGATATCGGCGACATTCCCGAAGGCATGTATCCGGGCGAATACCTGATCCCCGTGGGCCAGGCTCTGGCCGAAGCCGACGGTGACAAGTGGTTGACCGCCGACGAAGACACCTGGCTGCCCCATATCCGCGAATTCACCGTGGCGCGCATGATGACCCAGGTGAAGGAAGACCTGGCGGCGCTGGGCATCCAGCAGGACGTCTATACCTCGGAAAAGGAACTGGTCGCCGCCGGTGCCGTCGATGCGGTCTACCAGACCCTGTCCGACCGCGGCCTGATTTATACGGGCGTACTGGAGCCGCCCAAGGGCAAACCCGCCCCCGACGACTGGGAGCCCCGGCCCCAGTCCCTGTTCCGCGCCACCCAGTTCGGCGACGACATCGACCGTCCGCTGAAGAAATCCGATGGGTCCTGGACCTATTTTTCCAACGACATCGCCAACCATCTGGACAAGTTCAAGCGCGGCTTCACGCAGATGATCGACATCTTCGGCGCCGACCACGGCGGCTATGTGAAGCGTATGAAGGCGGCCGTCACCGCCGTGTCCGAGGGCAAGGCCGAACTGGATATCAAGCTGTGCCAGATGGTGCACCTGATGAAGAACGGCGAGCCCATGCGCATGTCCAAGCGCGCCGGCAACTTCGTGACCCTGCGCGACCTGATCGACGAAGTCGGCCGCGACGTCGTGCGTTTCCTGATGCTGACCCGCAAAAGCGATACTCAGATGGAATTCGATCTGGCGAAAGCCGTCGAACAGTCGCGCGACAATCCGGTGTTCTACGTGCAGTACGCCCATGCGCGCTGCCGCTCCGTGCTGCGCTCAGCCCCCGACGAACTGGCGAGTCTGGACACCTCGGCCGAGGCCCTGGCCCAGGCCGACCTGTCCTTGCTTACCGATCCGGCGGAACTGGATCTGGTCAAGATCATGGCTGCCTGGCCGCGCATCGTCGAACAGGCGGCGGAAGCCCACGAACCGCACCGCGTCGCCTTCTACCTGAACGACGTGGCCTCCGCCTTCCACGGCCTGTGGAACATGGGTAAAGACGACACCAGCCTGCGTTTCATCCAGACAGACACGCCTGAAATCTCACGCGCCCGCATGGCCCTGGTGCAGGCAACGGCGACGATTATCGCGTCCGGCCTTGATGTTCTGGGCGTGACGCCGGTCGAAGAACTGCGCTGACGCCCTGCCCTGATCTGGGTTAACATCGGGGCATGAAAAGCCCGTTCACCAAGAAACAGCTGGTCCAATACCGCGAGCGCCTGGAAGCGCTGATCGACGAATTGGACGCCCTTGATTCCATGACCAAGGAATCACGCCGGCCGGTGGAACTGGACCAAACCACCCAGGGCCGCCTGTCGCGCATGGATGCCCTGCAGGTTCAGGCCATGCAGGAGGCCACCGCCGACCGCCGCCGCTCGGAAAAAGCGCGCGCCCGCGCAGCGCTGGAGCGCATGGATGCGGGCGATTACGGATACTGCGTGTCCTGCGGCGAGGACATCCCCGCCAAGCGCCTGGATCACGATCCGTCGACGCCGACTTGCGTTGATTGCGCCTGACGCCACCTAACCGAGGGGCCGGCGGGCCAGCAGGCGGAACCGCCCGGCCAGCAGAATGATCGAAATCGCGCTGGCGCCCATCACCGTCCAAATCAATCCCTGAACCCCGTAGCCCAACGGGATCGCCACCCAATAAGCGACCGGCACCATGACGCCGCCGTAGCAGGCGATCTGGCAGATCATCGGCGCCCAAACGTCGCGCCGTCCCCGCAGGGCTTGGGCCATCACCGCCTGACCGCCGTCGAGCACCAGAACCCCTGCCACGACCACGACCAGGGAACGTGCGATCGGCACCAGGGCCGGATCGGCCGTGTAGAACCCGACCAGCAGGTCGGCCTGAAAAAAGATCAACAGGCCGATGCAACCGGCCAGCACCGTATTGGCGCCCAGGCCGGTCCAGCCCGCCAGTTCCATATCGGCCCGGTCGCGCCGCCCGAAGGCGATTCCGACGCGCACGCTGGTCGCGCCGCCGATGCCGATGGCGACCATGAAGAACAGGGCCAACAGGTTGAAGGCGATCCCATAGGCCGCCGCGGACAATTCCCCCAGCCAGCCGGCGAACAGGATCATCGCCGTGAAGGCCGCCGATTCCGCCGCCATGCCCAAGCCCGTGGCGTAGCCGATGCGCCGCTGGATACGCCCCGCCGCCGGGTCCGGATCGGGTGCGCGCAGGCCGAACCGGTCACGGTCCGGCAGCCACCACACATAGGCGACGATCGAAATCGCCAGGGCCCAGCGCACGATGGTGGTCGCCCAGGCGGCACCCTCCGCCCCCATGGGCGGCACAGGCCCGGTGCCGTAGACGAATACCCAGTTGAGCCCCACGTTCAAAAGGTTGGCCAGCAACATCAGCACCATGCCCGGCAAAGGACGACGCAGACCTTCGAGAAAGAAATTGGTGGTCAGGAAGATCAGCACCGGCAGCACGCCAAGCCCCATTATATGGGCGACCGCACCGCTGCCGGCGGCAAGGTCCCCGGTCTGGCCGAGGATCTCCATCAGGTCCCGGCCCTGCCAGGCGATGGTCAGGCCGATCAGCCCCAGGCCGAAGGCCATGGGCAGGGAGCGCCGCCAGGCCGCCCCGCAGGCGCGGTAATCTTCCGCCCCAAAGGCGTTTGAGGTCATGACCAGGGTGCCCAGCAGCAAGCCCATGCAGGCGACGATGATGTTGATGACCACGGCGTTGCCGATGTTCAGATAGGCCAGTTCCGCCGTCGCCGCATGGCCGACCATGACGGCATCAACCTGGGCGATCATCAGCACGCCGAACCGCGAGATGACCGTCGGCACCGCCAAGCGGACCAATTCCCCCAGATGGCGGCGCAGGCGGGCGGCGAACCAGGTTTCGCCGGGGCGGATCGGGGCTTCATACATGGCCGCCCCTTTTAACCCGCGTGACGACACAGGACAGCGTTAATTCGGGACTGTGGATTTTAAGGCACCACACCTTGCCGCGCCCGGGCGTTGACGGCACCGCCACCGGCATCGAAACTGCGCGGCCACGACGACCCGCCACCTTGGGGTGCTTTCCGATGACCACAGAACCCGCAACCGCCCCCAGCCCATCCGGCACCGCCACGGACGTCCGCATCGGTATCCTGTGCATGCTCGCGGCGATGCTCGCCTTCACGGTGATGGACTCCCTGTCAAAGCATCTTGTCCGCACGCAAGACCCCCTGCAGGTTGTCTGGGGAATCTATGTCGTGCAGGCCGTGGTCTTGTGCACCGTCATGGCCCGGCGCCTGCCGCGCCTGCTGCCTTCCCGGCAGGTCGGGTTACAGGCGCTGCGCGCGGCGCTTCTGGTCGCGACATCGGTCTGTTATGTCACGGGGCTGCGCCATGTGCCGCTGGCCGAGGCCGGGGCCATCGCCATGCTCGCCCCCCTCGCCTTCACCGCCCTGGCCGTGCCGTTCCTGAAGGAACGGGTCGGCCTGCGACGATGGGCCGGGGTGGCCGCGGGCTTTCTCGGCGCCATGATCATCATCCGCCCGGGGACGGAGGCCATGCAGGTCGCCGCCCTGCTGCCGCTGGCGGCGGCTCTGCTGCATGCGCTCTATCAGGTCGTTACCCGCTTCGTCGCCCGCGAGGACAGCGTGCTGACCACCCTGACCTACAGCGTCCTGTTCTGCGCGCTGATCATGACCCCCGTCGTGCCTTTTCATTGGGTCCCCATGGAAGCGTCGCAATGGGGGCTTCTGGCGGCGGCGGGGATCGCGGGAATCATCGCCGAATACGCCCTGATCCAATCCCTCGCCCGGGCCTCGGCGGCGGTGGTCGCACCCTATACCTATTCCTATCTGCTGTGGGCCGCCCTGGTCGGGCTCATCGTATTCGGCGAACATCCGGACGTCTGGGCTGCCTTGGGGGCGTCGGTTATCGTCGCCTCGGGCATCTACGTGTGGCGCCGGGAACGGGCCGCAAGCCAAGGGATCTAGTCGCCGCAACCCGGCCTTGCGCCAAAGGCGTATTGACGCCGGGCCCGCGCACCGCCATGACAGAACCGCACTTCCGCCGCCCTCCAGGCCCTGAGATACAATGGACCAGCAATCGGCACCGCCGCCGTCCTCCGCCCAACCCCAGGCCGCCGACAGCCATGCGGGCCAAGGTGTGCTGTGGATGATCGTCGCCATGGCCTGTTTCGTCAGCATGGACAGCATCGCCAAGGAACTGGTGAAGACCCATTCCGTGGTCCAGGTCGTGTGGGGCCGCTATTTCTTTCAGGTCGCCGTGCTGGCCGTGATCCTGTTCCCCCGCCTGCGCCGTCTGCTGGTGACCCCCAACCTGGGCCTGCAGCTTGTGCGCTCCCTGCTGCTGCTGGTGACCACGGGCCTCTACTTTACCGGCCTCAAGTACGTGCCGATCGCCGAGGCCAGCGCCATCATGATGCTGGCCCCCCTGGTCGTCACGGCGCTCAGCGTGCCCTTGCTGAAGGAACGGGTCGGCCCGCGCCGCTGGGCCGGCGTGGTGATCGGTTTCGCCGGCGCCATGATTATCATCCGCCCAGGCGGTGACGCCATGCAGTTGGCCGCCCTGCTGCCCCTAGTCGCCGCCGCGACCCACGGCGTCTATCAGGTCTCGACCCGCTTTCTCAGCCACAGCGAAAGCGTGCTGACCACGCTGTGCTATTCGGCGCTGCTGGGGGCGATGATCATGAGCACCGCCGTACCGTTTTACTGGACCCCTCTGCCGGCTCTGGGCTGGGGGATGTTGCTGTGTGCCGGGATGTTCGGCACGCTCGGCCATTTCGCGCTGATCAAGGCCTTCACCCTGGCCCCGGCGGCGACCGTGGCGCCCTTCACCTATTCCAACCTGATCTGGGCGGCGGCATCCGGGTTTCTGTTCTTCGGAGAATGGCCAGACGCCTGGACTTTCGTCGGCGCGGCCGTGATCGTCGGATCGGGGATCTACATCTACCACCGCGAAAAGGTTGTGAAACGGCGGGAGCCCTAGCCATGCAGATGAGCGACATTCCCTTCGGCACCACCGACTGGTCGGTGATTGAGCGCACGGAACACAAGGGAGAGACCGGATCCGCCTATTGGCGGACCCAAACCTTCGGCGGCATCCGCGTGCGCATGGTCGACTACACCCCGGGATACCTGGCCGATCACTGGTGCGTCAAAGGCCACATCCTGTTCTGCCTTGAAGGGGAATTACACACTGAATTGAAGGACGGCCGAACCTTCGTTCTGACGCCGGGCATGAGCTATCAGGTCGCCGACAACGCGGAGCCCCACCGGTCGTCGACATCGGTCGGCGCCACGCTTTTCATCGTCGATTGAGTCAGCCCGCAGCCTTGGCCTTGATACAGGCATCAAGGTCCGCCAAGTCCGGGTCCTCGACGCCCAGGGCTTCCAGGGTCTCCAGCAGGCGCACCAGATAATCATGATTGGTGCCGTAGCGGCCGACGGCTTTGCACATGATCTCGGCCATTGTCTCCTGCGGCAGGGACGGCACGAAATGGGGGTGCTCGGGAATGACCACGAAGGTCATGACCTGCACCGGACCGTCGAGGCTGTCCGCCGTGATCCAGGTCGGACGGTAGACGCCGGAATTCTGTTCCCGGTCCCACAGGCGCTTGAGGTCTTCCGCCAGCACCTCTTCGTCCAGTTCCAGAACCAGCCCCTTGCAGGCCTGTCCCGGTTCCGGCACCAGGCAGAGCCCCAGGCCCGGCTGATCGTCCGTACCCCGCGCCCGGGTCGACCAGATCTGAAAGCGACGCTGATAGTCTTGGACTGTCGCCGCGAAGGTCGAGGCGACGCAACATTCCGGATTCCACATAAGCGAGCCGAAGGCAAACACCCGGAACGGCTCACCCTTGGGGCGTTCGGCCAGGATGCGTTCAATCCCCGCCGCCTTCTGTTCCGGGGTCATCTTGATCTTGGGGCCGCGGTTGGCCCAGGGGTCGGCGCCGCCGTCGGTCATAGTTCGCCCGCGTTTTCCTTGGTGCGGTGGAAATGGATGCCCGGCGCGTTTTCCTGGGTGTGGTTCAGGTGCCAGGCGTTGCGCGCCATGAATACGGGCGTACCCTCGTGGTCCTCGGCCATGCTCGTGCGGTTGGCGTCCATGAAGGTCTTCATGGCCTGCGGCGTGTCGGCATCGACCCAGCGTGCGGTATAAAGCTCCGTCGGCTCGAAATGCACGGGCACGTCGTATTCCGTGCGGATGCGGTCGGCCAGCACATCGAACTGCAACCCGCCGACCACACCGACGATCCAGTCCGCCCCCATGGTCGGCTTAAACACCCGGCCGACGCCCTCTTCCGCCAATTGCTGCAGGGCCTTGCCCAGATGCTTGGCACGCATGGGGTCCGCCGGGCGGACCTTCTGCAGCAATTCCGGCGCGAAGTTAGGGATGCCGGTGAACACAAGATCTTCGCCCTCGGTCAGGGCGTCGCCGATGCGCAGGTTGCCGTGGTTGGGAATCCCGATGATATCGCCGGCCCAGGCCTCCTCGGCCAGTTCCCGGTCCTGGGCCAGGAACAGCACGGGATTGTGAATGGTTAGGGTCTTTTGCGTGCGCACATGCTTCATCTTCATGCCGCGCGTGAACTTGCCCGAACAGATGCGCATGAAGGCGATGCGGTCGCGGTGCTTGGGGTCCATGTTGGCCTGGATCTTGAACACAAAGCCGGACACTTTGCTTTCGGCCGGGTCGATGTCGCGGTCGCGGGTATGCTGGCGGCGCGGCGGCGGGGCCAGTTCGCCCAGTCCCTGCAACACTTCGCGCACCCCGAAATTGTTCAGGGCGCTGCCGAAATAGACCGGCGTCATGTGGCCTTCGCGGTAGGCCTCGAGATTGAATTCCGGCAGCAGACCGCGCGCCATGTCGACTTCCTCGCGCAGTTGCTTGACGGCATGTTCCGGCAGCAGGGCGTCGAGGCGCGGATCTTCCAGCCCCTCGCAGGCCTCGCCCTCGTCCGGTTTTTCACCCTTGGAGCGTTCCATGAGGACGAGGCGGTCCTTGAACAGATCGTAGCAGCCCAGGAAATTACGGCCCATGCCGATGGGCCAGCTGGCCGGGGTGACGTCCAGTGCCAGGGCCTGTTCGACCTCGTCCATCAGGTCGAAGGGATCGCGGGCCTCGCGGTCCATCTTGTTGATGAAGGTAATGATCGGCACGTTGCGCAGGCGGCAGACCTCGAACAGCTTGCGCGTCTGGGCCTCAATCCCCTTGGCCGCGTCGATTACCATGACGGCGCTGTCGACGGCGGTCAGGGTGCGGTAGGTGTCTTCGGAAAAGTCCTCGTGGCCCGGCGTATCCAGCAGGTTGAAGGTCTTATCCTGATAATCGAAGGTCATGACCGACGATGCGACCGAGATTCCACGCTCCCGCTCCACCTTCATCCAGTCCGAACGCGCGCGGCGGCGTTCGCCCCGCGCTTTGACGGCGCCGGCTTCCTGAATGGCGCCACCGAACAGCAGCAGCTTTTCCGTCAGCGTGGTCTTACCGGCATCAGGGTGCGAGATGATGGCGAAGGTCCGGCGGCGGGCCACCGATGGGGGAAATTTGGGTTCGGTCGTCATGGGCCGTGTTTTATCCCAAGTCGCCGAATTCCACTAGAAATCCTTGGCCTCACGGGTTGATTTTTCTAAGCTGAATATTAGGAAACCCGTCCAACATAGGACGGCAAGACAAAGGGAAACAATCAAGATGACGGCAGAAGACGACCGCCGCAAGGATACGGACCGACGCGGCGACGAGCGCCGCGCGGAGGAACGGCGCGACAGCGACCGCCGTCAGGCCGAGGACGGCCCGCCTCCCGGCAAGGACGACCGCCGCCAGGAAGAACGCCGGGCGGCCTCTCGGCGCAACGCGCCCCGGCGCACGGGACCGCGCCGCGATTGACCCGGCAAGCCCCTGGTTTTAACCCAAGTGGCGCCACCAGAATTTCTGATTGATGGAAAATACCGGCTGGTAATGGCGGATTGACGACGCCTTGACCACCGAACCGATCTGGTTGTCGAGCACCAGCGGAATGCGTTCCCCCGACTTGGCCGTCATATAGACGACCAGGATCGCATGCCCGACCTTGAGATTAAGGTCCTTGACCGCGACCACGCGCAGATCGTTGTCGTCCCAGCCCAGCATACGCAGGGACAAATACTTCATGATCGCGTAATCCTCGCAATCGCCGAAGCGGGCCATGAATTCCTGCGGCGTGGCCCAATAATCGTTCTGGCCCCAGTTGTTCTTATCCTGGACGTAGGTCGCCTTGTTCATGCGTTCGTTGACCTGACGCAATTGATCCAGCTTGTTCAGACCCTTGACGCTCTTCAGGAATTCGATCCATTCCGCATTGCCGCAGATCTGCATTTGCCCGGGACCGGGATAGCACTTCACCGGCGTGTTGTTTTTGCGGGCCTGGGTAAAGCGCTCAAGCGCCCCCAACCATTTGGTGAAGGCCTTGAGGTCGTCGGACTGGACTTCCTTGGTATTGAAGAAGCTGGGCTGCGGCGAAGCACTGAGAGCCCCCACGGGCAGGGCCGCGACGGCCGCCATCGCAAGAAGCAGAACACCAATGCAACGCAGGATTATCACTGTCTTTCTTCCATCCGGCATCCGTTGCGGACCCGCCTTTGATTATATCGTGTCGCGCGCTGCCGGCCAACTTGGACGACGCGCAGCCTAGCCTTTTGCGGGGCCGCACCGCCGTGATCTCGCTCACATGGTCGGAAAACGACTTTGCTGCAAGGGGTTAAGTCTCTAATATGCCTCGAACGCGCGAGGAAAACCGCCCGTTGGGGAGCACCATGGCGGAAGCAGCCGAAAACAAAACGACCGATACCGAGACGCCCGCGGGCGAGCCCAAGCCGAAGAAGGCGAAGCGCGAATTCAACAAGGTCGCGCTGGCCATCTTGGCGGCGACGGCCCTGGCGATCGCGGTATCCATCCATTTCACCCTGCAGTTCATCGACAAGGAACGCGATCGTGACCGCCTGAACTGGCAGGTCCGCCTGGGCATCGTCGCCGATTTCCGCGCCGCCGCGGTCAACCAGTGGGTTGAAGAACAGTTCGGCCATATGCGCGAATTGACGCAGAACGCCTCGCTGCAACTCTATCTGTCCGAAGCCTCCGCCGGCGCCAAGAAGGATGCCGCGGCCCCCGCCGGGCAAGGGGGCGGCGTGACCGCCATCCCGTCCCTTGATTCCCTGGGCAGCGACCTGGGCGCCGCCCTGTCGTCGGAATTGACGGATGGCAAGGACAAGGCTGCGGCCGAAACGGCGCCCGACCCCCTCGCCGATCCCCTGGATGCCCTGGATTCGAACGCCAGCAGTTCGGCCTCCGTCGGGTTCCTGCGCAACCTGCTGATCGCCACCGCCGAGCGTTCGGGCTTCAAGGCGCCGCCCCCCGTGGGCGAAATCGCCGCCAACATCGAACGACCTGGCGTCGCCGGCATCGGCCTGATCGATACCAACCTGAACGCCATCGTCTCGACCCCCGACATGCCGCCCCTGAACAAGCGCATCCGCGATGCCGTCCGTCAGGCCCTGCAGGGCGATCCGGCGGTCATCGACATCTTCAAAGGCCCGACCAACGAGCCGACGATGGGTTTCGTGCTGCCGATCTTCAAGTTGCAGGAAGGCACCGGCGCCAAGGCCATCGGCGCCGTGATCGGCATCAAGATCGTCGACGAAGACCTGTTCAAACGCCTGAAACAACCGGGGGAATTGTCCAAGACCTCCGAAAGCTTCATCGCCCGCAAGGTCGGCAATACGGTCGAATATCTGACCCCGCTGGCCGATGGAAGCAAGGCCTTCGAACGCCAGATGGCCATGGATACGCCGGATCTGGCCGCCGCCTATGCGCTTGAGAAAACCGGCGGTTTCGCCCAAAAACGCGATTATGCCGGCGCGGAAGTTCTGGTCACCTCACGCGCCATCGCCAACGTGCCGAGCTGGGTTCTGGTCCGCAAGGTCACGACCGAAGAAGCCTTGGCGTCCACGGAAACCCGCCTGCGCACGACCCTGATCGTTCTGCTGCTGATCATCGGCGGCGTTTCAGTGTCGTTCTTCGCCGTCTGGGCCCATGGGGCGTCGGTCCGCGCCAAGCAGGCCATGGCCGACATGAAGGTGGCGCTCGAGCGTTTTTCCAACATGTCCAAATTCATGAAGGTGGTGACCGACAGCCAGCCGACGGAGATCGTCGCCGTCGACGGCAACACCACCTACACCTTCGCCAATGCACCGGCCGCCCGCGCGGCCGGGATTGACGCCGAAGACATGATGGGCAAGTCCATGGCCAGCGTCATGGGCCCGGTCAAGGCGCAGCGCCTGGCCGAGATCAACAACGGCGTGCTGCGCACGTTCGAGCGCGAACAGCATATTTCGTCCTTCACCGACCCGGATGCGGACCCGGACGATATCAGCGCCATTCACGTCATCAAGTCGGACCATATCCCGCTGCGCGGCGACCGCGACTATCCGCCGGGCGTTCTGATGGTGCTGGAGGACATTTCCGAACTGTCGCGCGAACGGCGCCGGTCGGAGCGCATGATGCGGCAGTTGATCGACACCCTGGTCAGCGTAGTCGACCGCCGCGACCCCTATTCCGCCAACCATTCGACCCGCACGGCCGAGGTCGCCCGCGAGATCGCCGAGGAAATGGGCCTCTCCGAATTGGAAGTCCATACCGTCGACATCGCCGGCAGCCTGATGAACCTGGGAAAAATCTTCGTACCGCCCGAGGTTCTGACCAAGACCGGTAATCTGACGGACGAGGAACGCGAGCTATTGGCCTCGACCTACCTTGTCACCGCCGACCTGCTGAAGGACGTCACCTTCGAGGGGCCGGTGGTTAAGACCGTGCTGCATATGGGTGAGCATTGGGACGGCACCGGCCGCTTCCACATCTCCGGCGACCGGATCATCCCGACGGCGCAGGTCCTGGCCGTCGCCAACGCCTTCGTCGGCATGGCCAGCGCCCGCGCCTGGCGGCCCGCCATGGAATTCCGCAAGGTCATCGACATCCTGATGCAGGATACGGGCAGCAAGTTCGACCATCGTCCGGTCAGCGCCCTGATGAACTTCCTGGAAAACCGCGGCGGCATCGAAAAGTGGGCACACTTCCGCGACCCGCCGGCATCGGACAAACCGGAACTCTAGCCAGCTGGCCGGCGCTTAACGGGTAACCGGCATTCCCAACGCACAAGAAAAGAGGCCGGACGCATGACGCGCCCGGCCTTTTCAGTTACCTGATCTAAGAGGGGTGTGGTCAGGTGTCGTCGATGTTCACGGTGAACCCGTCGTCGCTCTGCGTTACGGAATAGCCTTCCGACGCATCGCCGTCGCCGTTGCGATCGAGGTCGTCGAACTTCACGCCCTCCAGGGTCACGGACATGTCGTCCTTGCCCGAGAAGGAGATGACCGCGTCGCCTTCTTCGTTCTCCGAGAAGATCATATCGTTCATGTCGAACTGCTCGCCTTGGAACTCGAGCGTATCCTGCAGCATGATGTCTTCGATGATGTCATGGCCGCTATCGGCATCGAAGATGAAGGTGTCGTTGCCCGAACCGCCGTTCAGCACGTCATTCCCGGCGCCGCCGAACAGAGTATCGTTGCCTGAGCCGCCTGCCAGGAAGTCGTCGCCGAGACCGCCAAACAACTGGTCGTGGCCGTCCCCGCCTTCGATCTCATCATTGCCGGAGCCGCCATAGAGCAGGTCGTTTCCGTCATTGCCTTCGATCTCGTCGTCGCCGGAACCGCCATGGACCGTGTCATGGCCCGAGCCGCCCTCGATCTCGTCATCGCCGGAACCACCGTAGAGCAGGTCGTTACCGTCGTTGCCTTCGATCTCGTCGTTGCCGGCGCCGCCATAGACCGTGTCATGACCCGAGCCGCCTTCGATCTCGTCGTTACCGGAACCGCCGTACAGCAGATCATTGCCGTCGTTGCCTTCGATCTCGTCGTTACCGGAACCGCCGTAGACCGTGTCATGGCCTGTGCCGCCTTCGATGTCATCGTTGCCGGCGCCGCCATACAGCAGGTCGTTGCCGTGACCGCCTTCGATCTCGTCGTTGCCGGAGCCACCCTGGATCTCGTCGTCGCCGGTGCCGCCTTCGATTTCGTCATTGCCGGAACCGCCGAACAGCAGATCGTTGCCATCACCGCCTTCGAGCTCGTCATTGCCCGATCCGCCGAAGAACGTGTCGTTGCCCCAGCTGCCGGTCAGCTCATCATTGCCGGCACCGCCGTACAGCGTATCTCCGCCGCCGCCGGTGTTGAGATCATCGTTCTTCGTGCTGCCGGCGTAGGTCTGGGCCTGATAGTTGCCGGTCCAGTCGTCGCTCGACGTATCGCCGCCGACCATTTCGTCGTTGTTGTTGTCCTCGCCGTCCATGTCCAGGCCGTCGAAATCTTCCTCGACAGGTTCGGGCTCCGGTTCCGGCTCGGGCGCAACAACCGCCGCCGCCGCAACCACAACCGCGGCCGAGGTGGCCATGGAGTTGTTGGACTGTTCCGTCGCCGTCGCCGTGAAGGTCAGGTCAAAGGATTCGACTTCGTCTTCGAAGGGCACCGAAAGGCTCAAGCCCTCCAAGTCGCCGCCGGACACCGTCCAGGTGCCGTCGCCGTTGTCCGTGCCGGCGGACAGGCTGGCCCCTTCGGGCACGCCGCCGATGGTCACGGACAGGTCTTCCGAACCGTCGATGTCGGTCAGGCCGGCGACGATGTCGATGGGATATTCAGCCACATCAGGCGTGCCGCCCTGGGTTTCGAAGCTGATCGAATTGATCAGATAATCGTCACCGCTATCCGGCGCCGAGAACACGATCTGATCGAAGGTACCACCGTCCGTCGCGGTCAGGGTGACCGGATCATCGATATTGTCGGTCACACCGTTGATCGTGCCCGAACCGACTTCGACGCCATCGCGGAACAATTTGAATGCCGCCTGTTCACCGGAATGCATCCAGGCGAAGGCGACGTCGGCCGAAGACACATCATCGTCGAAACTGACGATCAGTTCCTCGGACACGTCGTGCTGGCTGTCGTACCCCAACTCGCTGTCGTCACCCGACGCACTGCCGGCAACGCCAAAGCCGAGCGGCGAACCGTTGGTCGAGACATTATCCGCCGAAGGTTCGGACAGCGTTCCATTCGAATTGATCGACCGGGCCGTGATCGAGAAGCCGGCATCGCTCTCGCCGAAGTTGGCGGAACTGATGGTCACCGTTTCGGCAACCCCTTCCGTACCTTCGGTGATGACCGGATCGCCGATCGTCACGTTGGTGATCGTCGGCACATCAGCCAGGGCCGACACGTCGATATCGATCGTCGAGGTGGTCGTCGTCGTGGCGCCGCCATTGGTTTCCGTCGAGGTTGCGGAAACCGTCAGTTCAATATCGGCGTCCGAATTGGTCGGCGGGGTCAGGGACAGATTGTCCGGAACCACACCGTCCGCGAAGGTGATTTCGCCGTTTTCGACCGTCAGAACCGTATTACCCGACTTCAGCACCGCACCACCCGGAATACCCGACAGCGTCACGCTGAGGGTTTCCGAACCGTCCGTGTCGGTCAGGGTGGCAGCGATGTTGAGCGCCACCGCGACATCTTCCGTGGTCGGCGCCTGTTCCGTCACCGTCAGGGTCGGAGCATCGGCCTCGACATCGTTGTTGACCGTAACGTCGAGGGTCGTCGAATGGGTCTCGAAAGCACCATCGCTTTCCGTGACCGTCGTTTCCACGCCGATCTGGAAGCTTTCCAGGGGTTCAGCCGCAGCCGGGGTTCCCTGCACGACCAAATTATCGATCGCATAGGTCTCTCCGCTACCGGTGGTCTTCGCTTCCATCTTGATGACCAACGAGTCACCCTCGGGAATGCCATCCAAGGTGATCCGCGACCAGTCGACGTCACCGTCTTCGGTCATCAATTGGTGTTCGACACCATCGACCACGGCGATCACCGTGAAGTAGTCGCTATAGCTGCTGGTCCCGCTGTCCAGGCCGCCCCATCCGTTCAGATCGAAAGTGAAGGAAACATCTTCCTGACCGGAAATATCGATCTCGGCACTCGACCAGGTCGAGATGTCGCCACCTTCCGGATTCTGGAACTCGAACCGGTCATTGTCTGCGGCGGTGCGGTCGTCCTCGCCCCAATCGCCCCCGGTTGACGAGAAGCCGTTGTCGCCCCCGGCCGCCGTCTGGCCGTCGAACGTATTGTTGAAGTTCTGGGAATAGAGGGTCTGCGGCTCGCCGCCGCCCTCGCCCTCGACCGTTTCCGGCAGGCTGATGGTCAGATTGTCGAGGTCACCGCCGGACAGCGTCCAATTGCCGCTGCCTTCGTCGAAGGTCCCGTGGTTGAGCGTCGCCCCCTCGGGGATGCCTGTCAGCGTCACGCTGACCGTTTCCGAGCCGTCCAAATCCGTCAGGCCGACATCGATGCTGAGCGGCAGTTCCGTGCCCGCCTCACCTGCGGCAGCCTGGGTCGCGACCGTGAAGTCGTCGACAACGCCCGTGACATCCACGTCGATGGTCGCCGTGGTCGTCGTCGTGTCGCCGCCGTTGGTTTCCGTCGAGGTCGCCGACACCGTCAGCTGGAAGTCGTCATTGGAATTGGTCGCCGGCTGGATCGTCAGCCCTTCGGGGATGATGCCGTCGGCGAAGGTGATCGCGCCACCGGAGACATCCAGGGGCTGACCGCCCGCCCGCAGGACGGCGCCGTCCGGAATGCCCGACAGCGTCACGCTGAGGGTTTCCGAGTCGTCCGTATCGGTCAGGGCCGCAGCGATATCGAGCGCAATGGCCGTGTCTTCGTCGCCCATCACGTCGGAGACGGTCAGGGTCGGTGCTTCCGCCTCATTGTCGTTGTTGATATCGACGTTCAAGGTGGTGGATTGAGTTTCGGATGCCCCGTCGTTTTCCGTGACCGTCGTTTCCACGCCAATCTGGAAGCTCTCCAGGGGCTCGGCCGCCGCGGGGGTACCCTGAACAACCAAGTTGTCCATCTTGTAGACTTCGTCGGAGGACGTCGTCTTGACCTCCATGCGGATGATCATCTCATCGCCATCGGGAATATTGTCGAGGGTAAAGGTTGTGTTGCACACGTCACCGTGCTCGGTCATCAGCTCGTGCTCGACGCCGTCGACCACCGCAATGACGCGGAAGAAGTCGGCGTAGCTGCCGCTAGAGTCGAGCCCCCCGTCGCCGTCCAGCTTGAAGCTGAAGGTTACATCTTCCTGGCCGGAGATATCGATGGCGGCACTGTTCCAGGTCATGAAGGCGTCTTCGCCGTCATAGCCATCGGTGTCGGACTTGGAGAACTCGTACCGATCATCATCGACGCCGTGATAGCTGCTGGTATCGGAGTTCGACGCATCGGTCGAGAAGCCATTGGCGCCGCCGGCACTTGTCGAACCATCGGATAGACTGTTGAAGTTCTGTGAATAAAGGGTCTGCGGCTCGCCACTACCCTCGCCTTCGACCGTTTCCGGCAGGCTGATGGTCAGGCCTTCCAGATCACCACCGGACAGAGTCCAGTTGCCCGTGCCTTCGTCGAAGGTCCCGTGATTCAGGGTCGCGCCTTCAGGAATGCCCGTCAGGGTCACGCTGACCGTTTCCGAGCCATCCAGGTCCGTCAAATCAACCGAGATGTCGAGCGGCAAGGCATCGCCGCCCGCACCGGCGGCATCGCTGGCCGCGACCGTGAAGTCGTCGACCACGCCGGTCACGTCCACGTCGATGGTTGCCGTGGTGGTCGCGGTGGCACCACCGTTGGATTCCGTCGAGGTCACTGAAACGGTGATCTCGAAATCCTCGTTGGAATTGGGCGCAGGGGTTACTGCCAGGTCGACCAAGTCCGACAACTCAACCGACCAATCGCCGGTGACTTCGTCGAGGGTGCCGTGGTTCAAGGTAGCCCCTGCCGGAATGCCCGACAGCGTGATCGAAGTGATTTCTTCCGATCCATCCAGGTCTGTCAGTGCCGCAGTGATGTCGAGCGCGATCGGCGTGTCTTCCGCACCCGCGGCGTCGGACACGGTCACCGTCGGCGCCGAGGCGTCGTCTTCCGCCGCAACCGTCACCAACAGGTTCGCTTCCGTCGAGGAATAGCTGATCGCCCCCGTGTCGGGGTCCGTATCGGCGGCCGTGGCCGTGATTTCCAGATTGAAGTCTTCGACAGGTGCAGCAGTGGTCGTTGAGGTCCCTTCGATCGACAGATTGTCCATCTTGTAGACTTCGTCGCTGCCCGTGGTCCGTACTTCCATCTTGATGACCAGCGAGTCGCCCTGAGGAATATCGTCCAGCGTGATCGTCGACCAGTTATCCAACTCGCCGTTGTGGGTCATCAGTTCGTGTTCGACACCGTCGACCACGGCGATGACCTTGAAGTAATCGGCGGCGTGACCGCTGCTCTCCATGTCGCCGTAGCCCTTCAGGTTGAAGGAGAAGGACACGTCTTCCTGGCCCGAGATATCGACCTCGGCACTCGACCAGGTCGAGATGTCGCCACCCGCCGGGTTCTGGAATTCGAACCGGTCGTTGTCGACGGCCGTACGGTCGTCATTGCCCGAATAACCGCCGGAGGAGGAGAAGCCGTTATCGCCCCCGGCAGCAGTGGTGCCGTCGGACAGGCTGTTGAAGTTCTGCGAATAGAGCGTCGAGGTCGTGCTTTCGCCGCTCGGCAGGGTCATGGTCAAATCCTGCAGATCGTCGCCGGACAGGGTCCAGGACCCATCGCTGTTCTTTTCGCCGCCGCTCAGCGTCACGCCTTCCGGGATGCCCGAGATGGTGACGGTCAATTCTTCCGAACCGTCCAGATCACCCAGCTGCGCGGAAATATCGAGCGGCACGGTGGTGGCGCCTTCGTCAATCACCGCATCGGAGACATCGAGGGCCACCGTATCGGCGACCGCCGCCACGGCGACGTTGATCGTGCCCGTGGTGGTCGAGGTATCGCCGCCGTTTTCTTCCGTCGAGGTCGCGGAGACCGTGATATCGAAGTCGGCACCGGAGTTGACCGGCGCTTGGATCGTCAGATTTTCAGGCACCACGCCATCGGCGAAGGTGATGGACCCATTATCGACCGTCAGAATGGTGTCGCCCGATTTGAGAACCGCACCGTCGGGAATACCCGACAGGGTCACGGTCAGGGATTCCGAGTCGTCCGTATCGGTCAGGGCCGCAGCGATGTCGAGCGGGATGATCCCATCTTCGAGACCCGCAGCGTCGGAAACGGTCAGCGTCGGGTCAGAGGCCTCGTTGTCGAACACCGGCACATCCACGCCGACACTGGTCGACACGGTGGCCGTGTCGCCGTCGGCTTCCGTCGCCGTCGCCGTGACATGCAGGTTGAAATCTTCCGAGCCCGCGGGCACCGTCAGGGTGATGCCCTGAAGCTGCGTGCTGGTCAGATCGACACCGCTGGTCGGGCTGGTGATCGTGAATTCGGTTCCGTCCGCAAGGGTCACAACTGAGCCGGCAGGCATGCCGCTGAGCGTCGCCGAAAGGGTTTCGGAGCCGTCCGTGTCGGTCAGCAGGGCATTGACGTTCAGCGGGTATTCCACGAATTCCTGACCGCCCGTACCCGGCTGGGTCGGGACCGTATCGACCTGGATATGAATATCGTTGAAGTCGTTGTCGCCGCCGCCGACCAGGTCTTCCCAGCTCTGGTTGCCCGGCGCATTGGTGTCCTGGGTGTAGTCGAAGTTGCCTTCGTTGAGCGTCGGATCGTCGAACAGCACCGGGTCGCCCTCACCGGACAGAACCTGTCCGTTGGGACCGACCACATGCCAGTTGCCGTCCTGCCCCTGGGTGAAGGTGACATTCATGCCGTCGGACAGGTTGTTGTTCAGGCCATCGCCGTTGGGGATGACGAAGAAGCCGATATCTTCCGGGTCAACGCCGTCCAGGGTGAACGTATCGCCCACGCTGTCCTTCACGTCGGCCCAGATAATCTGGCCCGACTGCGGCGCGCCATCCTCGCCGATGACATAATAGCCGTAGGTGTTGTGATAGCCGGCCTCGCCCTGAGCCGCGTTGGTGATCGTCACGCTGCCCGGAACTTCTTCCGAGCCGCCCACGGGCTCGCCCGCGCCCAGATCGACCGTCAAGGTCGGGGCATCGGCGACGCCGCTCACGGCGACGTTCAGGGTCGAGGAAACGGTCGACTGATCGCCCGTGGAGGATTCCGTCGATGTCGCCGAAACGGTCAGCGCAAAGTCCTCATCGGAGTTGCCCGGCGCCTGAATGGTTAGGCTGTCAGGCACCACGCCGTCTTCGAAGGTGATCTCGCCGTTTTCGACCACCAGCACCGTGTCGCCGGACCGAAGCACCGCACCGTCGGGAATGCCCGACAGGGTGATGCTGAGGGATTCCGAGCCGTCCGTGTCGGTCAGGGCGGCGGAGATGTCCAGCGGAATCGGCAGGTCTTCCATGCCGGCCGTGTCAGTCAAATTCAGGCTCGGGTCGGAGGCGATATCGTCCACGGTCACGCCGACCGAAGTCGAGATGCTCGCCGTATCGCCGTCATCTTCCGTCGAGGTCGCGGTGACGGACAGACCGAAGGATTCCGCCGTGCTCGGAACGGTCAGGGTCAGGTCCGCCAGATCGCTCGGGTCGAGCATCCAGCTGCCGTCCTCGTTCGGCTGGCCGGCGGACAGGACCGCCCCCTCGGGCAGGCCCGAAACCGTGATCGACAGGGTTTCGGAGCCATCGATGTCCTGCAACTCGGAGGTGATGTCCAGCGGATAGGTCACCACGGACTCGCCGCCGGTATCGTATTGCGGCAGCAGGTCGGCGTTGCCGCGATATTCGCCGTCACCGAAGGCGATGGCTTCCACGTTGTTGACGGTCAGCGTCTGACCCGTGTCCAGATCGACGATCTGGGTATTGATCAAGCCGCTGGCGCTTTCCGTGTAGTTTCGGAATTCGAAGCGGTCGGAAGGCTTGCCGAGAATCAGCACGTCGCTCTGGCCGCTGCCGTTGACGTTCGTGTTGCCGCCGATGTCACCGTTGATGACGACCGTATCGTTGCCTTCACTCATGTTGAAGTTGGTGCCGCCGGCCGTGTTGCCGTTGACGACCACGGTGTCGTTGCCGGTCTTCATGTTGAAGTTTTCGTTGCCATTCAGGTTACGGTTGACGACGAACATATCGTCACCTGTCGTCCCTTGATGGGTCTGCGCATTGTTGCCGGTCAGATCGACGGCGCCGCTGGTATCGATGACGTACCCGCCGCCTTCGCCGCCGCCCGTGGTGTCCGGGGTGCCCTCACCCAGGGTTACCGACAGGGTCGGCAGGTCGGCGACGCCCGTGACGTTGACGTTCAGCGCCGAGGACGTGGTCGATGTGGAGCCGTCCGATTCCGTCGAGGTCGCCGTCACCGTCAGGTTGAAGTCCTCGTTGGAGTCATCCGGGGGCGTGATGGTCAGTCCCGCCAGATCCGACGGATCGATGTCATAGCTGGTGTTGCCTTCCGACGCCGTGAACTCGGTGCCGTTGGCGAGCGTCAGGGTGGCCCCTTCGGGGATGTCGGAAATCGTCACGCTGAGAACTTCCGACGCGTCCGTCAGGCCTGCATCGATGCTCAATGCGATGGCCGAGTCTTCATCACCCGCCGCATTGTCGAGCACCAGGGTCGGCGCATCCGCATCGGGATCGACATTGACGGTCATGGCCCCTTCAACCGAGCTGGTCGTCACCGCACCCGTGTCCGGGTCGGTATCCAGAGACGTCGCGACCACGTTCAGAGAGAAGTCCGCATCGGAATTCTCCGGCGGCGTGATGGTCAGGCCTTCAAGCTGATCACCGGCGAACAGGAAGGTGGTGTTTTCCGGCGTCGCCGTGAAGGACGAGCCGTCCGCCAAGGTCAGCACCGCACCCGGAGGCACGTCGGAAATGGTGATGCTGAGAACTTCCGAGCCGTCCGTGTCGTTCAATCCAGCCGAGATGTTCAGCGGGATCGCCGAGTCTTCCGTGCCGGTGACGCTGCCGACAGTCAAGGTCGGCACGTCGGCCACGGCATCGACGCCCACGTTGATGGTGCCGGTCGCGGGCTCGGACGTGCTGTCGCCGTCCGTGGTGACGACGGAGACGTTGAGCGGGAAATCGGCTCCGCTGTTGGTGGGCGCCTTGATCTGCAGACCGGCAAGGTCGGCTTCGCTCAGCACCGCGACGCCGTCGGTCACGTTGATGGGGCCGTTGGCGTTGGACAGAACCGCACCCTGCGGAATGCCGGACAGGGTGATCTGCGCCGTTTCGCTTTCGTCCGCCTTGTCGATGGTGATCGGCAGGTCGATGAACGTATCTTCGTCGCCCTGGGCGCTGCCCAAGGTGACCGCAGCGCCGTCGGCGCCGCCACTCACGTCGACACTGATGGTCCCGGTGGCGGTTTCGGACACGTCGCCTTCATCCGTGGTCGTGGCCGACACGGTGATATCGAAATTACCCGCGAAGTCAGTCGGCGGCGTGATTTCCAGGCCGTCCAGTTCGCCTTCGGCCAGGGTCACGGTACCCTCGACGACCTCAAGCACTTCGCCGTTGCGGGTGATGACCGCACCTTCGGGGATGTTCGACAGGGTAACGGACAAGGTTTCCGAGCCGTCGGTATCCAGTTCCGTCACGTCGATGGTCAGCGGAATGGCCGTGTCTTCTGCGCCGGAGGCCGTGGTGTCGGCCACCTGGGCGCCGTCAGCGACGCCCTGAACGGTGACGTCCAGGGTGGCCGGTTCCGAGGTCGCCGTCGTGACGTCGCCCGTATCCGGGTCGGTTTCCTGCGCCGTCGCCGTAATGGTCAGCTGGAAATCGTCGCTGCTGTCGGCCAATGGCGTGATGGTCAGGCCTTCAAGCTGCGCCGGTGTCAGGGTGACGCTGTTGCTGGTTTCCGAGGCGGTGAAGGTCAGGCCGCCCGGCAGGGTCAGGGTCGCACCGGCGGGGATGCCGGAGATCGTCACGCCCGTGACCTCGCCGTTGATGTCCTGGGCCGCCGCATCGGCGTCGATGTTCAGCGCGATGGCGGTGTCTTCGTCACCCGCCGCTGCATCAACGGTCACCGTCGGCGCGTCGACCTGCGCCGCAACGGACACGCCGAGCGCAACCGGGGCGGACGTCGCCGTCGTCACTGCACCCGTTTCCGGATCGGTTTCCTGGGCCGTCGCAGAAACCTGCAGCGTGAAGTCCTCATCGAAGTCTTCCGGCAGGGAGACCGTGAGGCCATCCACATCTGCCGCATCGACCGTCCATTCGCCGGTCTCGGCATTGAAGGAGCCGGCGGAGAGCGTGGCACCTTCGGGCACGCCCGAAATGGTCACCGACACGACTTCGCCGTTGATGTCTTCGGCGGCCGCAGCCGGATCAATATCCAGGGCGATGGGACCGCCGTCTTCCGTGCCGGAAGCGTTGCTGACGTCAACCGTCGGCGCGTCGGCCACGGCATCGACGGCAACCGTCAGGGATACGGGCTCACTGGTGGCGGTGGAGATTTCACCGGTTTCCGGATCAGCACCCTGGGCCGTCGCGGTGACGGAAAGCGCGAAGTCCGTATCGAAGTCTTCCGGCAGGGAGATCGACAGGCCTTCGACCATTTCCGGCGTCAGATTGACGGACGTGTTGCCTTCCATCGCCGTGAACTGGAAGCCGCCGCCCAGGTTCAGGGTGGCGCCGACCGGAATGTCGGAAATCGTGACCGATGTGACCTCGCCCGCGATATCGCCGGCCGCCGTGGCCGGGTCAATGTTCAGCGCAATGGCCCCGCCGTCTTCGACACCCGACGCCGCGTCAACGGCAATGGTCGGCGCATCGATCTGCGCGATGACGGAGACATCCAGATCCACCGGGGCGGAGGTCGCCGTGGTGACGGCACCCGTTTCCGGATCGGTTTCCTGGGCCGTGGCCGAAACCTGCAGCGTGAAGTCCGCATCGTAATCGTCCGGCAGGGAAACCGTCAGGCCCGCGACGTCAGCCGCATCGACCGTCCATTCGCCCGTGTCGGCGTTGTAGGCGCCGGCGGAAAGCGTCCCGCCTTCCGGCACACCCGTGATGGTCACGGAGACGACCTCGCCATTGATGTCTTCGGCCGCCGCTTGCGGATCGATGTTCAGTGCGATGGGGCCGGCATCTTCCACGCCGGACGCATTCTCCACACCGACCGTCGGGGCGTCGGCAACGGCACCGACTTCAACCGCCAGGGACACAGGGTCGCTGGTCGACGTCGTGACGGCACCGGTATCCGGATCCACTTCCTGGGCCATGGCGGAAACCTGCAGCGAGAAGTTCTCGTCGAAGTCTTCCGGCAGGTCGATGGACAGGTTTTCGACCATGGCCGGGCTCAGATTGACGGAGGTATTGCCTTCCGTCGCCGTGAACTGGAAACCGCCGCCCAGGTTCAGGGTGGCGCCGACCGGGATGTCGGAAATGGTGAACCCGGTCACTTCGCCCTGCACGTCCTGGGCCGCTGCCGCGGCGTCGATGTCGAGCGCGATGGGTCCGCCGTCTTCAAGGCCCGAGGCCGCGTCGACGGTCACCGTCGGGGCATCGGCCTGCGATGCCACGGAGACGTCGATGGTCGCCGTCTGAGACGCCGTGTTGCCGCCGTCCGCTTCCGTCGAGGTCGCGGTCACGGTCAGCTGGAAGTCTTCGCCGCTGTCAGTACCCGGGGTCACGGACAGACCGCCGAGGTCGCCCGAGGACAGAGTCCAGGTGCCGTCTTCGTTCTTCGTGCCGGCGGACAGGGTCGCATCATCGGGCACACCCGAGATGGTGATGCTGAGGCTTTCCGAGCCGTCGACATCGGTCAGGGACGACGCGATGTCGAGCGCGATCGGCCCGCCGTCTTCCATGCCGGAAACGGCGCTGTCGACCGTCAGGGTCGGCACATCGGCGACGCCGTCGACGCCGACAGTGATGGTGCCGGTCGCGGGATCGGAGATCGAGACCCCGTCCGTGGTGACCACGGAAACGCCGAGGTTGAAATCGACGTCGCTGTCGGCGGGCGGCGTGATCTGCAGACCGGCAAGGTCCGCTTCGGTCAGCACCGCGATGCCATCAACCACGGAAATCGGGCCGCTGGTGTTGGACAGGACCGCCCCTTCCGGAATGCCGGACAGCGTGATCTCGGCCGTTTCGCTTTCATCAGCCTTGTCGATGGAGATCGGCAGGGCAATGCCCGTGTCTTCGTCGCCCGATGTCGCGGCGACGTTCAGGGCAGCACCATCGGCCTGGCCCGCCACGTCGATGGACACGGTGCCCATCGCCGTTTCGGACACATCGCCTTCGTCCGTGGTGGTGGCCGAGACGGTCAGATCGAGATCGCCCGAGAAGTCGGCCGGCGGCAGGATTGCCAGGCCGCCCAATTCGCCCTCGCCCAGGGTGACCTGGCCGTCGACGATCTCAAGCGTTTCGCCGTTGCGGGTGATGACCGCACCCTCGGGGATGTTGGACAGGGTCACGGACAGGGTTTCCGAGCCGTCGGTGTCCAGTTCGGACACATCGACCGTGAACGGAATGGCCGTGTCCTCGACGCCGGAGGCCGTGGTGTCCGTTACCTGCGCGCCATCGGCCACGCCCTGGACGGTGACGTCGAGGGTGCCCGTGGTCGTGGCGGTCGTATCACCGTCTTTCGAGGTGGCCGTCACCGTCAGTTGGAAGTCGTCGGCGCTGTCGGTCGGCGGGGTGATGTAGAGCTGGCCGCCGATCAGACCCGGCGGAATTTCCGCGACACCATCGACCACATTGACCGGAACCTGCTGGCCGCCCGGGTTGGTGATGGTCAGAGTCGCGTCGGCGGGAATGCCGGAGATGCTGAGGCCCAGCGTTTCCGAGCCGTCCGTGACGGTCGCCGAAATATCAAGCGGAATGGCCGTGTCTTCATTGCCGAGCGCGTCGCTCAGATCCAGGTCCGGTCCGTCGGCCACACCGGTCACGTCGATGGACACGGTGCCCAACGCCGTTTCTGACACATCGCCTTCGTCGGTCGTGGTGGCCGACACGGTCAGGTCGAAATCGCCGGAGAAATCGGCCGGCGGCAGGATCGCCAAGCCGTCCAGTTCGCCCTCGCCCAGGGTGACCTGGCCGTCAACAACGTCAAGTGCTTCGCCGTTACGGGTAATGACGGCACCCTCGGGGATGTTGGACAGGGTGACGGACAGGGTTTCCGACCCGTCGGTGTCCAATTCGGACACATCAACCGTGAACGGAATGGCCGTGTCTTCGGCACCGCTGGCCGCGGTATCGGTCACCTGCGCGCCATCGGCCACGCCCTGGACGGTGACGTCCAGGGTCTTGACCGTATCGACGGACGAACCGTCGAATTCCGTCGAGGTCGCGGTCACGGTCAGTTGGAAATCGTCGGCGCTGTCGGTCGGCGGGGTGATCGTCAGATCGTCGGGCACCACGCCGTCGGCGAAGGTGATCTGGCCGTTTTCAACGACCAGCACCGTATCGCCGGATTTCAGCACGGCACCATCCGGAATGCCGGAAATGGTGACGCTGAGGGATTCGCTTTCGTCCGTCAGGGCCGCGTCGATGGTCAGCGGGATGGCCGTGTCTTCGTCGCCGGTGGCGGGCGAAACGTCCAGTTCCGCCGCATCGGCGGTGGGATCGGGCACGTCAACCGCAACCGTGGTTCCCACGGTCGCCGTATCGCCGTCGTTTTCCGTCGCGGTCGCGGTCACCGACAGGTCGAAGTCCGTCGACTCGGCCGGCACGGTCAGGGTGATCCCCTGAAGCTGATCGGCGGTCAGGTCGAAGCTGTCGTCGGGACCGGTCGAGGTCAAAACCGTGCCGTCGGTAAGCGTCAGCGTGGCATCGGCGGGCAGACCGCTGATCGTGGCGCTGAGCTTTTCGGAGCCGTCGATGTCGGTCAGTGCCGCGTTGATGTCGAGCGGATACTCCACCACGTCGGGGCCACCGGACTGACCTGGGGTCGTGTCGATCTGCATATTGACGTCGTTGAAGTCGAAGTCACCCCCCAGAAACAGGTCTTCCCAGTTCTGGTTGCCGGGGCTGCCCGTATCCTGGGCGTAGTCGAAGTTGAATTCATTCAGATCCGGATCGGAAAACAGCACCGGGTCGCCTGCGCCGTGCAGGGGAAGTCCGTTGGGCCCCGCCGCGTACCAGTTGCCGGTGACCGGGCTTTGGGCGAAGGTAACGGGAGTGTTGTCCTGCAAGTTCCAGTTCAGGTTATCGCCATTGGGAATGACGAAGAAGCCGACCTTCGACGGATCGACACCTTCCAAGGTGAACGTCTCGCCCACGTCTTTCTTGACGTCGTCCCAGATGACCATGCCGCTTTGCGGCGTGCCGTCATCACCCATGATGTAGTAGCCGTAGCTGTTTTCGTAGCCGGCGGTGGCATGGCCCACGTTGGTGATGGTGACGCTGCCCAGCGTCGCGTCGCCGCTCTCAACCAGGGTGCCTTCGCCCAAGTTCACGGACAGGGTCGGGGCGTCGGCAACGCCCGTCACCGCGACGTTCAAGGTCGAGGTGGTGCTGGCCGTGGAACCGTCGGATTCCGCCGAGGTCGCCGTCACGGTCAGGGTGAAGTCCTCGTTGGAGTTGGTCGGCGGCGCAACGGTCAAGCCGGCCAGGTCGGCAGGATCGACGGTCCAGGTGTCGCTCTCGGCGTCGTAGGTACCGGCGGAAAGTGTGGCGCCCGCGGGCACGCCCGAGATCGACACGGACAGCACTTCGCTATCGTCGGTCAGGCCCGCGTCGATGTTCAGGGCGATCGGAAGGTCTTCCGTGCCGGCGGCGTCGGTCAGGGTCAGGGTCGGGGCGTCGGCCTCGGGATCGACAACGACGTTCATGGTGCCGGTCACGGTTTCCGTCGAAATGTCACCGGTGTCCGGATCGGTGTCCGTTGCCGTCGCGGTAACGGTCAGTTCGAAGTCCGTGTCGTCATTGGTCGCCGGGGTAACGGTCAGGCCCGCCAGATCGGCGGCGGTCAGAGTCCAGGTACCGTTTTCGGCGTTATAGGTCCCGTTGTTCAGGGTCGCACCCGCGGGCACGCCGGAGATCGTAACGCTCAGGCTTTCCGAGCCGTCCAGGTCGCCCAGGCCGGCGGAGATGTTCAGGGGGATGGCGCTGTCTTCGGCACCCGACACATCGCCGATCGTGAGGCTCGGAATATCGGCCACACCGTCGACGCCGACGGAAATGATGCCCGACGCCACATCGGAGACGGTTGTGCCGTCCGTCGTCACGACGGAAACCTTGATCGGGAAATCGGCGCTGCTGTCGTTCGGCGGCAGGATCTGCAGACCGTCCAGATCAGCTTCACTCAGCACCGCGACACCGGCGGTCACAGTAATCGGACCATTGGCATTGGACAGCACGGCCCCCTGCGGAATGCCGGACAGGGTGATCTGCGCGGTTTCGCTTTCATCGGCCTTGTCGATGGTGATCGGCAGGGCGATGACCGTGTCCTCGTCGCCCGTGGCCGCCCCCAGGTTCAGGCCGGCGCCGTCGGCGACGCCCGCCACGTCGATGGAGACGGTACCGGTCGAAACGGCGGACACGTCGCCCTCGTCCGTGGTCGATGCGGAAACGGTCAGATCGAAGTTGCCCGAGAAATCGGCCGGCGGCAGGATCGCCAGCCCGTCCAGTTCACCCTCACCCAGGGTGACGCTGCCGTCGACAACCTCAAGAATTTCGCCGTTGCGGGTGATGACGGCACCCTCGGGAATGTTCGACAGGGTCACGGAAAGTGTTTCCGAACCGTCGGTGTCCAGTTCGGACACGTCGACCGTGAACGGAACCGCCAGGTCTTCGATACCGGACGCCGTGGTGTCATTCACCGCGGCACCATCGGCCACGCCCTGAACGGTGACGTCCAAGGTGACCGGATCGGAGGTCGCCGTGGTGACCTCGCCCGTTTCCGGGTCCGTTTCCGTTGCCGTCGCCGTGACGGTCAGCTGGAAATCATCGGCGCTGTCGGCCAGCGGCGTGATGGTCAAGCCTTCCAACTGCGCCGGGGTCAGCGTCACGCTGGAATTGGCATCGGTCGCCGTGAAGGACAGCCCGCCCGGAAGGTTCAGGGTGGCGCCTGCGGGGATACCGGAAATCGTCACCCCCGTGACCTCGCCATCGATATCCTGGGCCGCGGCCTGCGGATCGATGGACAGCGGAATGGCGGTATCTTCGTTGCCCAATGCGGCATCGATATCGACCGTCGGCGCATCGACCTGAGCGATGACGGAAACGTCAAGCGCCACCGGGTCGGAGGTCGCCGTGGTGACGTCACCGGTTTCCGGGTCGATTTCCTGGGCCGTGGCCGAAACCTGCAGCGAGAAGTCCGTGTCGAAGTCTTCCGGCAGGGAGACCGTCAGGCCTTCCACATCCGCCGCTGCAACCGTCCATTCGCCGGTCTCAGCATTGAACGTACCGGCCGACAGCGTGGCGCCCTCGGGCACGCCCGTGATGGTCACGGAGACAACCTCGCCGTTGATATCCTCGGCAGCCGCCTGCGGATCGATATTGAGCGCGATCGGGCCGCCGTCTTCGGCGCCCGAAGCGGCCGAAACATCGACTGTCGGCGCGTCGGCCTGGGCGATGACGGAGACGTCAAGCGCCACCGGCGCAGAGGTCGCCGTGGTGACCTCGCCGGTTTCCGGGTCGGTTTCCGTCGCCGTCGCGGTGACGGAGAGCGAGAAGTCGGTGTCGAAGTCTTCCGGCAAGGAGATCGACAGATCCTCGACCTGAGCCGGCGACAGGTTGACGGACGTGTTGCCCTCCGTCGCCGTGAAAGTGAAGCCGCCCGGCAGATTCAGGGTGGCGCCCACGGGGATATCCGACACGGTGAAGCCGGTGACCTCACCGTTGATGTCCTCGGCCGCCGTAGCGGCATCAATGGTCAGCGGAATGGCCGCGCCATCTTCCAAACCGGATGCCGCGTCGACCACCGCGGTCGGCGCATCGACCTGGGCGACGACCGAGACGTCAAGCGGTACCGGGGCCGAGGTCGCCGTGGTGATCTCGCCCGTTTCCGGATCGGTTTCCTGCGCCGTGGCCGAAACCTGCAGCGAGAAGTCCGTGTCGAAGTCTTCCGGCAGGGAGACCGTCAGGCCTTCCACGTCCGCCGCGTCGACCGTCCATTCGCCCGTATCGGCATTGAACGTACCGGCGGACAACGTGGCACCTTCCGGCACGCCGGTGATGGTCACGGAGACGATCTCGCCGTTGATGTCCTCGGCAGCCGCCTGGGGATCAATGTTGAGCGCAATCGGGCCACCGTCTTCCAGACCGGAAGCGGCGTCGACATCGACCGTCGGCGCGTCGGCCTGGGCGATGACGGAAACGTCAAGCGCCACCGGCGCGGAAGTCGCCGTGGTGACCTCGCCCGTGTCCGGGTCGGTTTCCGACGCCGTCGCGGTGACGGTGAGTGAGAAATCGGTATCGAAATCTTCCGGTAGGGAGATTGAAAGGCCATCGACCAAGGCCGGGTCCAGATCGACGGAGGTATTGCCGTCGGTGGCCGTGAAGGTCAGGCCACCCGGCAGGTTCAGGGTGGCGCCAACCGGGATGTCGGAGATGGTGAAGGTCGTGATCTCGCCGTTGATGTCCTCGGCCGCCGTGGTGGCGTCGATGGTCAACGGAATGGCCGCGCCGTCTTCCAAACCGGATGCCGCATCGACCGATGCGGTCGGCGCGTCAGCCTGCGCGATGACGGAGACGTCGAGCGCCACCGGATCGGAGGTCGCCGTGGTGACGGCGCCCGTTTCCGGGTCGGTTTCCTGGGCCGTGGCCGAGACCTGCAGCGAGAAGTCGGTATCGAAGTCTTCCGGCAGGGAGACCGTGAGGCCTTCCACGTCCGCCGCATCGACCGTCCATTGGCCCGTGTTGGCGTTGAACGTACCGGCGGAAAGCTGCGCGCCTTCCGGCACGCCCGTGATGGTCACGGAGACGACCTCGCCGTTGATGTCCTGGGCCGCCGCCTGGGGATCGATATTCAGGGAAATCGGGCCGGCGTCTTCCAAACCCGAAGCGGCGTCGACGGTGACCGTCGGCGCGTCGGCCTGGGCGATGATGTTCAACGGCACGTCGATGGGCGCGGACGTTTCGTAGTCGATGTCACCCGTTTCCGGGTCGGTCTGGGAGGCCGTGGCCGAAACCTGCAGGGAGAAGTTCTCGTCGAAGTCTTCCGGCAGGTTGAGCTTCACGTCGCCCAAATCTTCGGCAGCGATGGTAAAGGTGCCGTCGCCGTTGTCCGTAACCTGACCGGACAGGGTGGCACCTTCCGGCAGGCCGCCGATGGTGAAGGAGGCAATTTCCTCGCCAGGTTCCACGGTCACGGCGCCGAACAGGGCGCCGACGTCGATGGCACCGGCGTCTTCGTTGAAAGTCAGGGCATCGGCACCGGCGGCAGTCACTACGGGCGCTTCCGCGTCGGGGGCCACGGTGACAGTCAGGACCTGTTCGCTGGTCGTGGTCTGAGCCACGCCGTCGACGGTGGCCACGGACTGGGACGTGGCGCTGACGGTGATCTGCATGTCTTCCGCGCTGTTCGGCGGCGGCAGGATGGCCAGGCCTTCGGGCACCACGCCGTCGGCGAAGGTGATGGCGCCGTCGACAACCTCAAGCGGCACGCCGTCGACGCTCAGCACTGCCCCTTCGGGAATGCCGGACAGGGTCACGCTGAGGGTTTCCGTACCGTCGGCGACACTGTCGGCCAGGGAGGCGCTGATCGGCAGGGCCACGGCCACGTCTTCAACCGTGCTGGTGTCGACCGCCGATACGTCCAGGTCGGGCATGGCGGCATTCAACAGGTCTTCGACCGTGATGGTCAGATCGCCGAACTGCAGAACCTCGACATCGATCAGGGTGTCGTTGCCGTCAAGGTCGCTGCCGCCGACGCTCAACTCTCCGCTGTCGCTGTCCAGGTTGACGGTGAATTCTTCGAAGTTGTCTTCGAACACGGCGGTATCCGTACCGTCGCCGCCGATGATCGTGTCATCGCCGCCACCACCGGTGAGCGTATCGTCGCCAAGACCGCCGGCCAACACGTTGTCGCCGTCGGAACCGACGATGATGTCGTCTCCGGCGCCGCCGATGACGTTTTCGATGCTGACGAGGGTATCCAGATCATCGCCGACCGTGGCTTCGCCTTCGCCAAGATCGATGTACAGCGGTGAATCCGGATCCAGGGCCGAGAAATCGACCGTATCGATGCCGTCGCCGCCATCCAACAGGTCGCTGCCGGCGCCGCCGATGAGAATATCGTTTCCGGCCTCACCGAAAATGGCGTCGTCGCCGTCGGTGCCGGTGATGACGTCATCGCCCTCGCCCGCGTAGACGACGGCATCGTCATCCATCTGGAACGTGTCGTCGCCGCCGCTCAGGACGTCGCGGTTGACATCAATATCGATGGTCGCGGTCTGGGTCGCCGTGTCGCCGCCGTCGCCTTCCGTCGAGGTCGCGGTGACGGTCAGCTGAAAATCGGTGTCATAGTCATCGGCGACGCTGACGCTGAGATCGTCAAGCTGCTCGGGCGTCAAGGTCCAGGTATCGGTATCGGCGTCGTAGGTGCCGGCCGACAGGGTCGCACCGGCAGGCACACCGGAAATGGACACAGAAAGAGTCTCGGAGCCGTCGGTATCTGTCAGAGCAGAAGAGATATCCAGCGGGATCGCATCGCCGCGGAAGCCTGTTCCCTCGACCGCCGAACCCACTTCCAGCGTCGGCACATCGGCCACGCCATCGACACCGACGGTGATGGTGCCGGTCGTCGGCTCGGACGTGCTGTCGCCGTCCGTGGTCACGACGGAAACGCCGATCGGCATATCCACATCGCTGTTGGCCGGCGGGGTGATCTGCAAACCTTCCAGGTCGGCTTCGCTGAGGACAACGGTGCCGTCTTCGTTGACGGTGATCGGGCCATTGGCGTTGGCCAGAACGGCCCCTTCCGGAATGCCGGACAGGGTGATCTCGGCGGTTTCGCTTTCATCGGCCTTGTCGATGGAAATCGGCAAGGCAATGGCCGTGTCCTCGTCGCCCACAGCCGTATCGAAATTCAGGGCCGCGCCGTCGGCAACGCCGGCGACATCGACGGAGATCGAGCCAAGCGCCGCTTCGGATACGTCGCCCTCGTCCGTGGTCGTCGCCGACACGGCGATGTCGAAGGCACCGGAGAAGTTTGCCGGCGGCAGGACGGCCAGGCCGTCCAATTCACCTTCGGCAAGGGTCACGGTGCCGTCTTCGTTGACGGCCACCGGCTCACCATTGCGCAGGATAACCGCGCCCTGGGGAATGTTGGACAGGGTCACCGACAGGGTTTCCGAACCGTCGGCATCCAGTTCGGCAACGTCGACGGTGATCGGGATCAGGGTGTCTTCCAAGCCCGTGGCCACCGTGTCGGTGACGACGGCGCCGTCAGCGACGCCTTGAACGGTCACGTTCAGAGTGCCCTGGGTCGTGGCGATGGAATCGCCGTCCTTGGCCGTTGCGGTGACCGTCAGCGGGAAATCAACGGCACTGTCCACCGGCGGGGTGATGGCAATGTTGCCGCCGACCAGGCCGTTCGGAATATTCGCCACGCCGTCAACCACATGAACCTGAACCGGGTTGCCGGCCGGATTGGTCACGGTCAGCACGGCCCCCTCAGGGATGCCGGAGATGCTGATGCTCAGGACTTCCGACTCGTCCGGCAGGGTTGCCGAGATATCCAGCGAAATCGCGGTGTCTTCATTGCCGGTCGCGTCGTTCAGGTCCAGTTCCGGCGCATCAGCCACGCCGGTCACGTCAATGGAGACACTCCCCAGCGCCGTTTCCGACACATCACCTTCGTCCGTCGTCGTCGCCGAGACGGTCAGGTCGAGGTTGCCCGAGAAATCGACCGGCGGCAGGATCGCCAAGCCGTCCAGTTCGCCCTCGCCCAAGGTCACCTGACCGTCAACGATTTCAAGCGCTTCGCCGTTGCGCGTGATAACCGCGCCCGCCGGAATATTGGACAGGGTGACGGACAGGGTTTCCGAGCCGTCCGTATCCAGTTCGGACACGTCGAGCGTGAACGGAATCGCGGTGTCTTCGATACCCGTGGCGGTCGTGTCGCCAACCTGCGCCCCGTCGGCCACGCCCTGAACGGTGACGTCCAAGGTCACCGGATCGGAAGTCGCCGTGGTGACCTCGCCCGTATCCGGGTCGGTTTCCGTGGCCGTCGCCGTGACGGTCAGTTGGAAATCGTCGGCACTGTCGGCCAGCGGCGTGATGGTCAGGCCTTCAAGCTGCGCCGGGGTCAGCGTCACGCTGGAATTGGCATCGGTCGCCGTGAAGGACTGTCCCCCCGGCAGGTTCAGGGTGGCGCCGACGGGGATACCGGAAATCGTTACCTCCGTAACCTCGCCGTTAATATCCTGGGCCGCGGCCTGCGGATCGATGTTCAGCGCGATGGCGGTGTCTTCGTTACCGAGCGCGGCATCGACATCGACCGTCGGCGCATCGACCTGGGCGATGACGGAAACGTCGAGCGCCACCGGATCGGAAGTCGCCGTGGTGACGGCACCGGTTTCCGGGTCGGTTTCCTGGGCTGTGGCCGAAACCTCCAGCGAGAAGTCGGTATCGAAATCTTCCGGCAAGGAGACCGTGAGGCCTTCCACATCGGCGGCATCAACCGTCCATTCGCCCGTGTCGGCGTTATAGGAGCCGGCAGACAGGGTCGCCCCTTCCGGCACGCCCGTGATGGTCACGGAGACGATTTCACCATTGATGTCCTGTGCCGCCGCCTGGGAATCGATGTTGAGCGCAATCGGGCCGCCGTCTTCAAGACCGGACGCCGCATCGACGGTGACCGTCGGTGCGTCGGCAACGGCGCCGACCGAAACGCCCAGGGAAACAGGCGCACTGGTGGCTTCGGTGACCTCGCCCGTATCCGGGTCCGTTTCCTGCGCCGTCGTCGTGACGGTCAGCGCGAAGTCCGTATCGAAGTCTTCCGGCAAGGAAATCGACAGGCCTTCGACCTGGGCCGGCGACAGGTCGATCGACGTGTTACCGTCCGTCGCCGTGAAGGTGAAGCCGCCCGGCAGATTCAGGGTCGCGCCGACGGGAATGTCGGACACCGTGAAGCCGGTGATCTCGCCGTTGATGTCCTCGGCCGCCGTGGCACCGCCGATGGATAGCGGGATGGCCCCGCCGTCTTCCAGGCCGGACGCCGCATCGACCGACGCGGTCGGCGCATCAACCTGGGCGATGACGGAAACGTCAAGCGCCACCGGGGTGGAGGTCGCCGTGGTGACCTCGCCGGTGTCGGGATCGGTTTCCTGGGCCGTGGCCGAAACCTGCAGCGAGAAGTCCGTGTCGAAGTCTTCCGGCAGGGAGACCGTGAGGCCTTCCACGTCCGCCGCATCGACCGTCCATTCGCCTGTATCGGCGTTGAACGTACCGGCGGAAAGCTGCGCGCCTTCCGGCACGCCGGTGATCGTCACAGAGACGATCTCACCGTTGATGTCCTCGGCAGCCGCCTGGGGATCGATGTTGAGCGCAATCGGGCCGCCGTCTTCCAGACCGGAAGCCGCATCGACGGTGACCGTCGGCGCGTCGGCCTGCGACGCGACGGAAACGTCAATGGTCGCCGTTTGGGTCGCCGTGTCACCGTTTGCTTCCGTCGAGGTTGCGGTTACGGTCAGCGCGAAGTCGGTGCCGCTGTTCGGAGCCGGCGTAACGGTCAGCCCCTCTAGCTGTGACGGCGTCAGATCGACCGAGGTATTGCCCTCGGACGCCGTAAAGGAAATGCCGTTTGCCAGCGTAACGGTCGCGCCCGGCGGAATGTCGGAAATGGTCACGCTGAGCGTTTCCGAGCCGTCCGTATCGGTCAGCGCGGATGAAATATCGAGGGCGATCGGTCCGCCGTCTTCAATGCCAGACAGGGCGCTGTCGACGTTCAGGGTCGGGACATCCGCCACGCCGTCGATGCCGACGGAGATGGTGCCAGTTGTCGGCTCGGACGTGCTCTCGCCGTCCTTGGTCACGACGGAAACGCCGAGATCAAAATCGACGTCGCTGTTCGCAGGCGGGGTGATCTGCAAACCTTCCAGATCGGCCTCTGAAAGAACGACCGTGCCGTCTTCATTGACCGTGATCGGGCCGTTGGCGTTGGACAGGGTCGCGCCCTCGGGAATGCCGGAAAGCGTGATCTCAGCCGTTTCGCTTTCGTCGGCCTTGTCGATGGAAATCGGCAGGGCGATGCCCGTGTCCTCGTCACCAGAGGCCGTGCCCAGCTCAAGGGTCGCCCCCTCGGCCAGATTGTTCGGGTCGACGGACAAGGTCTGAGGCGGCAGCGTCGTGCTGTCGCCGTCCTGTTCCGTCGTCGTCGCGGAGACACTCAGGTCGAACAAATCCTCGCCAACCGGAACGATACTCAGCCCGGAAAGCTGGGCCGGCGACAAGGTAACGCTGGTATTGCCATCCGTCGCAGTGAAGGTCGTGCCGTCACCCAGGTTCAACGTCGCGCCGACCGGGATATCCCCGATCGTAACGGTGACGGTTTCGCTGCCGTCCGTGTCCGGCGTGGTTGCGGTGATGTTCAACGGCACCGCGCCAGAAATTTCGTCGCCGACCGACATGGTCAACGTCGGCACGTCGGCCACGCCCGTCACGTCGACGCTGATGTTCCCCGTGGTCGCGTTGGAAATCACGCCGCCTTCGATCGTCGTCGCGGAAACGCCGATGTTGAAGGAACCGGAATAGTTTTCCGGCGGGGTGATGTTCAAGCCGGAGACCTGGGCCTCGGTCAAGGTTGCCGAGCCGCCAGTCACCACAATTTCAGCACCATTGCCGCGCAGGACTGAACCCTCGGGAATTCCAGACAGAGTGACCGACAGGGTGTCGTTCGCGTCGGCCTTGTTGACCGTCAACGGCAGATCGATCGCGCCGTCTTCGAGGCCGCTTCCGGCGCCTGCGTTGACGGAGGCACCGTCGCCGACGAAGACCTGTTCGGTCTCGCTCGGGCTATTTGTCGAAGTGCCGGTGTTGGTCTCTTGCGTCGTGTTGTTTGCGGGGGTGTTGTTCTCGCCGAGCCCCGTATCCTGGAGATTCGGAGCGAAGGGATCGACCTCGGTCGTGACGTCGGTGAAATCTTCCTGGAAGCCCTGTTGCCCGCCGGCCTGCGTATCCAGATTGTTCAGATCGTCAGCCGAAGGCTGATCGGTCAAATCGGGCTGCGCATCAAGCTCGGGCGTCGGCTGCTGGGTTTCGTCCTGGTCCCCGCCGGCGGCGGTTTCCGTGTTCGCCAATTCCTCGGCGGACGGCTGTTCGTCCTGCTGCCCCTGTTCCTGGTTGGTGCCCTGTTCGATGTCTTCCTGCAGGCCGAAGTGGTTGCCCGAGGTGCGGTCGCCGTCGTTGGACTCGACCGGCAGATGCTTCAGGGTGGTGGCGTGGCGTTCGACGATGTCGTCGTCAGTCATGGTGCCGCGCTGGGAAGCCTGGGAATCGTAGCTCGGGATGGAGACGAAATCCCCACCCTGGTTCATCACGACCTGGCCTGAATTGTTTTCGATCACGACTTCACCGACGAAGCCGTCCGCTTCCTGCATCAGGACGACCTGCATGTCGCCCTCGCCCGCCGGCGGGATTTCGATACCGACCTGGGTGCCGCGGATACCGATGGTGGCAACCGGGGTGTCGATCTTCATGGCGTCGGGGTCGGTCTTGGCGACCTGGCCGGACACGAAGGTGAACACACCCTGAACCACGGAAACGTTGAGGGAGCCGTTCTGCGTCGCCGGGTCATAGACCATCTCGTCCAGGACCATCGAACTGTCTTCACCCATGGAGAAGGTGGTTTCATCGGCGAGGAGCACGCCGATGGCACCCTTGGGGCCGGTTTCGATGCTGTCGCCCTGGTAAACCTGGTCCCCGGCCTGGAGCTGGACGCGGGTCCCGTCGGCGCGGGTCACCCAGACCTCGCCGCTCAGCGTCTTGACCGTACCGATCGGCGCACCGTCGGTGCCGCCGATCACCTGGGTGCCGGACGCGGCATCGGCGAACTGCTGGATTGTGGAGGAATTGGCGCTGTCGGGCGTGCCCGTAAGCTGGACCACCATGTCGCCGGAAAGGTTGGCGCCATCGGCGGAGGCAAGCTGCGGCGGCTGGGCCTGCTCATAGTAATTCTCGACCGTGACCTTCGACCCATCGGGGAACGTCAGGACGAGGTCGGAACCATCGACCGCGAATTCGGCTTCGGATATGGAAAGACCCTCGGGCAGGGTCAAGACATCAGCGCCAGACGCCGACAGGGTGTGGGTCTGGGGGTTGCCACCAGGGGTCTGGGTGGTCTCGGCCATTTTGTCGAACTCCTAACGGATGGCTGCTCCAACATGCCATCACGGAGCCCAAGTCGTTGTTGTTTTTCTTTTTATTTATAAGCGCAGATATACGCTTCAGACAGGGTTATGTCAAAACCCTGATAAACCGGCTGTGATGATCATCACACCCCGGCGTGAATTCCCAGCCTGGAATCAGGCCCGGTCGGCGCCGTAATAGAGCGTCACCACGTGGCGGGCCTCGGCGAAGAACAACCAACGTTCGACCAGCGTGCCCGCCGTCGCCAGCGCGGCGCCCAACAACGCCAGGGCGCCCTCGCCCGGGCCCTGAACCTTGAGCCCGACGCCGACGGCGCAGATCGCCGCCAGATAGCCGCCGATCAGCACGATCCGGCGCAGTTTCAGGGCATGCTTGCGGGCGACCCGGTAGCCCATTTCGTTCATCAGGTAGTTGTCTTCCGTATGCGGGCCTTCCAGGTAGCGAACCTTGCCCAAGGCGCCCAGGCCGGTGGCGCTTTCCGGTGTCGCGGCATGGCGGGTCGTGTCGATGAACCGCCAGTAGAAGACCTTGATCGCCGCCGCCGCCAGCACGCCCCACATGGACGCCACCGCGACCACATAGCTTTCCGCGCCGAACAGGGCCAGAAGCGCATTCAGCCAGACAAGGCCCGTGGCAAGGCCGAGCACCAGATATGAGGGCACGACCCATCCGTTGGACCATTGATGGATGGTGGCGAGCGAGCGATAGATCATCGCCGTGCAATAGATGGTGACCAAGGCCATGATCGCAGAGGCCAGGCCGGCGGCAGGGCCATAGGCGCCAAACCGGTCCGGCCACATCCAGACGGCGGCCAGGGCCACCGCCGGGCCGTAGGTCAAAACGGAGGCCACCCCTTCGCGGGACAGCCAGCTTGAGCGCCATTGGCTGAAGGCGCGCCAGGCGCGTTCGGGATGGCCCAGGTGGAAGGTCGAAGACAGCAGCCCCGCCGTCACGGCGGCCAGTGCCAGGATGATCGCGGTCAGCCCGAACAGGCGGTCGGCGGGCAGCAGCCCCGCCGCCCCCAAGGCGCCCATAAGGGCTAGCAGGCCGTAGCCCGCGCCGGAGGAAACCGTGAAGAAAATGACCGAAAATGCCGGATGCATGACGCGCGTTCTCTTTAATTCTTTTGCGTTAGCGGGACAGGACCTTGTCGACCCAGCGCAGGATGGGGTTTTCGGGCCCGGGCTCTGCGGCCAGATCCTTCGGCCCGCCCGGCGCCGCATCAGCGCGGCGGGGCCGCGGCGGCAGGTACTTGTTGGTCGGCTTGTAGCCCATTTCCGGCATCAGGTCGTAGCCGCCCCGCGCCGCGACCAGCTTGGACACATCGGAATTGGGATCACCCAAATCCCCGAAATGGCGCGCACTGGCCGGGCAAGTCGAGACACAAGCCGGCACCCGCTCCCGCTCCGGAAGGTTCTTGTTGTAGACACGGTCGATGCACAGCGTGCACTTCTTCATCACACCGGCGTCGGAATCGTATTCGCGGGCGCCATAAGGGCAAGCCCAGGAACATAGCTTGCAGCCGATGCACTTGGTTTCATCGACCAGCACGATGCCGTCGGCACTGCGCTTGAAACTGGCCCCCGTCGGGCACACGGTGACGCAGGCCGCGTCCTCGCAATGCAGGCAGGATTTGGGGAAATGTACGGTCTGGTTCGGCTTGCCGTCCGTGCGCTGGGTTTCGAACGAATGGATGCGGTTGAACCACACGCCCTGCTGCTTGGCGCCATAGGGTTTGAGGTCCGTAAGCGGCGCCATATGGCCGCCCGTGTTCCATTCCTTGCAGTTGACGGCGCAGGCGTGGCAGCCGACGCAGATATCCAGGTCGATGACCAGACCCAGCTTCGTGGTGGTTTCGGCGGGAAGGGTCGTCATCTTAGGCCGTCCCTCCCGGCTTCTTGAAACCGGCGCCGTAGCGCAGAATGTCCGGCCGCTTGCGCAATCCGCTCGGCAGCGTCACGGGCGCCGGCTTGGGCCAAGTTTCGCCAGCCTCTTCCGGTTTTGCCTTTTCGATGCGCACGCGCAGATCGTACCAAGCCGCCTGCCCGGTCACCGGGTCCGAATTGGAATAACGATAACCGGCGCGCTCCGGCAACAGTTCGGAGATGATGTGGTTTAAAAGGAAACCCTTGGTCGCCTCGCCGGCGTCCTTGTCCAGGTTCCAGGCTCCGGCCCGTTTGCCGATAGCGTTCCAGGTCCAGACCGTATGCTTGTTGACCCCGTCCATGAGCGATGCCTGCGCCTTGACCCGGCCGTGATAGCTTTCGATCCATACCCAGTCGCCGTCTTCGATCCCGTGCTTGGCGGCCACTTCCATGCCCACGTAAAGCTTGTTGGACCCGGTGATCTGGCGCAGCCAGGCGTTCTGCGAGCCCCAGGAATGGTACATCTGCATCGGCCGCTGGGTCAGGGCGTGCAGCGGGAATTCGTCCGTATCGATCATGGATCCCTCAAACGGCGGGTACCAGATCGGGATGGGGTCGAAATAGGCATCGATGCGCGCGCGGTCCTTTTCCGGCGGCTGGTTCGGGCCGTGACCGCGGGCGGCCAGACGGAAGCGCTGCATGGGTTCGGAATACAATTGGAACACGACCTGATCGGCATGGCCCATGAACCCGGCCTCCGCCGCCCATTCCAGATAGGCCTTGTTGGCCATCTTGAAATACAGCGCCTCGGGCGGAATTTCGTGGCTGAAGAAACAGCCGTTCTCGATGTACTTGTTCAACTGGTCCGGGTTCGCCTCACCCCGGGCCGTCTTTTCGCCGTCCTTACCGCGCCAGCCGATCAGCGACCCGATGCCGGGGGCCCGCATGTGGTTGACGATGTAGTCGGCATAACCGCCCGGATACTTGGGCTCGCCATAGGTCTTGACCATGCCCGGCAGGCCCAAGCGCACCCCCAGGTCGAGCAGCACCGTCTGGAACGGCCGCACGTCGCGGTCGGGTTCGATCACCGGTTGGCGGATGGCGTCCTGGGCCGCATGGGCCGAGCTGATCGGACGGTCCAAAAGCGAGATGCAGTCCCAGCGTTCAAGATAGGTGGTGTCGGGCAGGATCAGATCCGCATAGGCGACCATTTCCGAGTAGTAGGCATCGGAATAGATGATGCGGGGAATCTTGTACTCGCCCGTTTCCTCGTTCTTGGCGGTCAGCATTTCCGCCACGCCCGTGGAATTCATGGTCGAATTCCAGCTCATGTTGGCCATGAACATGAACAGGGTATCGATGGGGTACGGGTCGCCATTGGCCGCGTTGGTGATGACCATGTGCATCATGCCGTGGGCCGACAGCGGGTATTCCCAGGAAAACGCCTTATCGATGCGCCGGGGCGTCCCGTCGGCATTGACGATCAGGTCTTCCGGCCCCGTCGGGAAACCCAAGGGGGCTCCCTGCATCGGCGCCCCGGCGCCGACTTGGCCCGGCTTGCCCGTAGGCTTCAGCGGTGGCGGTGCCGGCTTCGGGAACGGCGGCTTGTAGCGGAACCCGCCCGGGCAATCAATCGTGCCCAGGATCATTTGCAGCACGTGCAGGGCGCGGCAGGTGTGGAAGCCGTTGGAATGGGCCGAGATGCCGCGCATGGCATGGAACGCGACCGGACGGCCGATCATCTTGTCGTGCTTGCGCCCGGCCCAGTCGGTCCAGGGCTGATCGATCTCGATGGTTTCCTCGAACGCGACCTGGGCCAGTTCGGCGGCGATGCGGCGGATCGTTTCGACCGGAATACCGGTTTCCTCGGCCACGGCCTCGGGGGCGTATTTCTTGTCCAGATAGCGCTCGGCCATGATCTGGAAGGCCGGCACGGCGCGCCGCCCGTCGGGCAGCGTGACGTCGGCGACCAGAGCCGGCTTGGTGTCGATGGCGTTGGCATCGGCCATCGCCTTCTTCTCGCCGTCCCAGGCAACGGGGTTGCCGTCGTCATCACGAACGAACAGGCCGTCATCGGCGGACCCGGGCGCTTGGATCACCAGCCAATGGGCGTTGGAATAGCGGACCAGATAGTCCTCGTCGATCTTGCCGGCGGTCAGCAATTGGTGGATCAGCGACATCACGAACAGGCCGTCCGTGCCGGGACGGATGCCGACCCATTCGTCGGCGATGGCCGAATAGCCCGAGCGCACCGGGTTGACGGAAACGAATTTCGCCCCCCGATTCTTGATCGTGCTGAGCCCCATCTTGATGGGATTGGAATCGTGGTCTTCGGCGACGCCGAACATCATGAAGTATTTGGTGCGATCCCAATCGGGTTCGCCGAATTCCCAGAAGCTGCCGCCGATGGTGTAAAGCCCGGCCGCCGCCATGTTGACGGAACAGAACCCGCCGTGGGCGGCGAAGTTGGGTGTGCCGAACTGCGACGCCCACCAACCGGTCAAGGCCTGGCTCTGGTCACGACCGGTGAAGAACGCGAGCTTGCGCGGATCGGTGGCGCGGATGCGCGCCAGCCAGTCCGTCGCCGTCTCCAGCGCTTCTTCCCACTCGATTTCCTTGAATTCGCCGGACCCGCGCGGTCCGACACGCTTCAGGGGTTTGGTCAGCTTGGCCGGGGAATTCTGGGTCATGATCCCGGCCGACCCTTTGGCGCAGAGCACGCCCTTGTTGATCGGGTGCTCCTGATTGCCCTGGATATACCTGATCTGGCCGTTCTTCAGATGCACCTTGATGCCGCAGCGGCAGGCGCACATGTAGCAGGTGGTGCATTTGATTTCGTCGGCGACCTCGGGCGAGGTGTCGACCGGGCTTTCCGTATGTCCGTTCGAGGCCGTATGTCCGCCCGTGGTCTTTTTATCGTCGTTCGACGCCATTGTTTCCAACCCCGATCGAGGCGCATTGGCCTCGGCTGTTGATCTGGCACGATTGCTAGCGGTCCACCCCTGGGCTGTCAATCAACCCAAGAACGCCGCGCCCCTCTTGTTTCCAGACAGGCATATTACTCGCCGCGCAAATCAGATGACGATCCAACCTCGGGGATTAGGTGGGTCCAGGCAGGACCCTGTTCGAAGGCATTTAATTACAATTAATTTATGTAATACAAGTTTATTTAACATAATTTTTTAAATTTAATATTGTTTTCACAGTTTATTTTGATACAAATTGCCCCACCCCATGACGGCAAGGCTATTTTCTCATGCCCGCTTCCACACCTGCATCCGCCGTACCGACTACGCTCTCATCAACCCTGCCGCCGGCGTTAAACATCGACGCGCTGGACCGATTGCTCGCCCCCCTGGGCACGGAACAGCTGCTGCGCCAGGTAATCCTGGACGCATTTCCCGGCCGCGTCGTGGTCACCACATCGTTTGGGGCCGAGTCGGCAGTCCTTCTCAACCTGATTGCCGAGATCGACCCGGCAACGCCGGTAGTGTTTCTGGACACAGGCTACCTGTTCGCGCAGACCCTCGCTTACCACGACCTTCTGGTCCACCGTTTGGGCCTTACGGACGTCCGCACGGTTACTCCAGATCTCGACGACCTGGCGCGCGAAGACCCCACGGGTGACCTACACAAGCATGCCCCCGACCGCTGCTGCCGTTTGCGCAAGGAGATCCCGTTGGAGAACGCACTGGCCGGGTTCGGTGTTTGGATTTCCGGGCGCAAACGCTTCCACGGCGGAGACCGCGCGACCCTGCCCCGGATTGAGATCGACGGCCGTCACCTGAAGATCAACCCCCTCGCCGATTGGAGCGAGGCCGCCATCGCCCGCGCCTTTGCCGAGGCCAGATTGCCGCCGCACCCCCTGATCGAACACGGCTTCACGTCAATCGGCTGCTTTCCTTGCACTGAGCCTTCGGGAACCGACGGTTATTCCCGCGCAGGTCGCTGGCCCGGCAGCGACAAGAATGAGTGTGGGATCCACGCCCCTGCGGGACGCAAAGCCTCAGTCTGACCCAGCCATTCTCCGGCACATCGTCGGTTTCCGCCCAATGCAAATTAGGTTACAAGGCGCGACAGCAATGAAAGCGCATTCAATGTGGCAGTTTACAAAACAGAGTCACCTGTAGATGGACGATCTCGACCAACTGGAAAGCGAAAGCATTTTCATCCTGCGCGAGGCTTATCAGGCTTTTTCGCGGCTCGGGATGTTGTGGTCGCTCGGCAAGGATTCGAACGTCATGGTTTGGCTCGCCAAGAAGGCGTTCTTCGGCCATGTCCCCTTCCCGCTGGTGCATGTCGACACCGGCAACAAGTTTCCTGAAATGTACGCCTTCCGCGACCGCTATGCCGTTGAATGGGGGGTCGAGCTGATCGTCGGCGGCTGCCCCCCGCTTGAGGACATGGACCAGGATCTGCCGCCGGCGACACGGCGCGCCCAGCGTAAGACCCGGGGCCTGAAGGAACTGATCGAGCGTGAAGGATTCGACGGCATCTGCGCCGGAATCCGCCGTGATGAAGAAGGCACGCGCGCCAAGGAACGCGTGTTCAGTCCACGCAACGCCGATGCGGCCTGGGATGTGCGCGACCAGCCGCCCGAACTGTGGGGTCAATACAACACGGACTTCCCGCCAGGCACCCATGTGCGCGTCCATCCCATCCTGCATTGGTCGGAGCTCGATATCTGGCGCTACATCGCGCGCGAGGGCATCCCCGTGGTCGATCTCTACTTCGCCAAGGACGGCAAGCGTTACAGGTCGCTTGGCGACCAGGACATCACCAACCCCGTGGCCAGCGAGGCCGCGACCATCGAAGCCATCATCGCTGAGTTGGAGCAAACCCACGTCGCCGAACGCTCTGGCCGCGCCATGGATCACGAGGCCGAAGATTCTTTCGAACGCCTGCGCACGGAAGGCTACATGTGATGGCCGCCGCCCCCGCATCCGCCGACCGCAAGCACGTGGTCAAGATCGTGTTCGCCGGCCATGTCGACCATGGTAAATCGACCCTGCTGGGACGCCTTCTGACCGACCTGGGCGCCCTTCCCGAAGGCAAGATGGAAGCTGTCGCCGAAAGCTGCAAGCGGCGCGGTGTGGTGTTCGAATGGGCGTTCCTTCTGGACGCGCTGCGCGCCGAACGAGACCAGGGCATCACCATCGATTCGACCCAGGTCCAGGCCGAAACGGACACCCGCCGCTTCGTCTTCATCGACGCCCCGGGGCATCACGAATTCATCAAGAACATGGTCACCGGCGCCGCCCAGGCAGATGCCGCCGTGCTGCTGGTCGATGCCAAGGACGGCCTGCAGGCGGAAACACAGCGCCATGCCTTCCTGCTGGGGCTCCTGGGCATCCGAGACGTCATCGTCGCCGTGACCAAGATGGATCTGGTCGGATACGACCAGGCACGATTCGACGACTTGGCAGGCCAGGTAATGTCCCATCTCGCCTCTCTTGGGTTCGATGCTGATCGCGTCAAGGCCATCCCTGTGGCCGCCCGCGACGGCGAAAACATCCTGACACGGGGCACCGCGATGCCTTGGTACTCCGGCCCGGCGCTGATCGAGCATCTGGATGCCTTGGTTCCCGGCACCGCTGCCGCCGACGCTGCGGCGGCACCACTCCGCTTCATCGTACAAGGGGTGTACAAGTTCGACGAACGGCGCATCCTCGCCGGGCGCGTTCTGTCCGGCAGCCTGGCCGTAGGCGACGAAATTCAATTTTCGCCCGGCAATCGCAGCGGACGGGTCAAGAGCATCGAGACCTGGCCAACTCCGAAAAATCCGGCAGATCGTCCCACCCGGGCCGGGACGGGACAATCAATCGGCATCACCCTGGACCAGCAGTCGTTCATCGAACGCGGTGCCGTCGGCGCCCATATGGCAACCCCACCCCACCTGATCAATGCCCTACGCGGCCGCATCGTGTGGTTCGGTGCCGAACCCCTGACCCCCGGCAACCGCTATAAGATGAAGCTGAATGCGGGCGAATACCTCTGCGTCGCCGAGACGATCGAACACGTCCTCGACGCCGGGGACCTGTCGACATCCGCGGCGGCGCAGGTCAGCCGCAACCAGATCGCCGACGTGGTGTTCCGCTCGCGCGGACACATGGCGGCGGACGCACACGGCGAGGCTCCGCAGACCGGGCGGTTCGTCTTGGTTGCCGACCACCGCATCGTCGGCTGCGGTCTGATCGACCTTAAAGGATTCGCCGCCGAAGACCGTCAGCAATCCCCAAAGTCAGCGAACATCCTGCGGGTCGAACACCGCATCGACATGCCTGAGCGCTGGGCCGCGAACGGCCATAAAAGCGGCATCCTGTGGTTCACAGGCTTGTCCGGTTCGGGAAAATCGACCCTGGCGCTGCGGCTGGAGGAGGCCCTGTTCCGGCGCGGCAAGCAGGTCTTCGTGCTGGACGGCGACAATGTTCGCCACGGACTTTGCGCCGACCTGGGCTTTTCTCCCGATGACCGGCAGGAAAACATTCGACGCGTCGGCGAACTGGCGCAGACCCTGGCCCATGCCGGGTTTATCGTCGCCACCGCGTTCATTTCCCCCTATCGGGCGGACCGAGACGGCGTGCGGGCCCGCGCCGGCGACCTGTTCCACGAGGTCCACGTGGCCGCGGATTTGGCTATCTGTGAACAGCGCGACCCCAAAGGGCTGTACAAAAAGGCCCGAACCGGAGAAATTCCGGAATTCACGGGGATTTCCGCTCCCTACGAAGCCCCCCATGCCCCCGAATTGGTCATCGACACGGCAGAACAGGAGATCGACGCCTGCGTCGAACGCCTGGTCGCATACGCGTTGGCAACATTTGATCTGAAGGACGCGGGCTGACGGCGCTTCCACCGTCGCCCGTGGTTAGCTGGCGCGCTTGCCGCGTGCCGCCATTTCCGCGAGGAAACTCTCGGTCGATCCGGCCTTGAGGAATGAATAGGCGCAGCCCAACACCCGGTCTTTTCGCTCGCCCTCTTCCGGGCAGCTTTTTTCCGGAATGCGCGGCTTGCCGTCTGCGGCGTCCTGGTCCTCACCGGGAAGTGCCCCAGGCAAGTCCTTCTCTCGTTGCGACTGATTCTGGGCTTCCGGCTGGATGACGATGTCAGGATGCACGCCCTCAGCCTGGATGGTATGGCCGGACGGTGAATAGTAGAGCGCCGTGGTCAGGCGCAGCGCCCCTTCCACCGGCAGCGGCATGATGGTCTGCACCGACCCCTTGCCGAACGACCGTGTGCCCATGACCGTCGCTCGGCCATGGTATTGCAGGGCGCTGGCGACGATCTCCGACGCCGAGGCCGAACCGCCGTTGATCAGCACCACGATCGGCAGGTTGCGGGCAAGATCACCTGGCCGGGCATCGTAATTGCGCTGATTATCGGCCGTGCGGCCACGCACGGAAACGATCCCGCCTTTATCCAAGAAGCTGTCGGCGAGGATCAGCGATTGATCCAGCAGACCGCCCGGGTTCGAGCGCAGGTCCAGAACCACGCCCCGGATCTGGGCATCAGGCTGGGTGCGCAATTCCGCCATGGCCTTGGCGATGCCGCTTTCGACCTTTTCCGAGAACCGGGTGACCCGGACATAACCGATGTCACCGTCGACCCGCCAGCGCACGGCACGCACCTTGATCACCGCGCGCACCACGGTAACGTCGAATTCGGGCTGACTGCCCCGGAGGATGCGCAACACGATCTCAGTCCCCGGATCGCCGCGCATCTTGGCCACGGCCTCACTCAGGCTTTTGCCCAGGACCGGATCACCATCGACGGCGGTGATACGGTCGCCCGATTGCAGGCCCGCGCGTTCGGCCGGAGTATCCTCGATGGGTGAGACAACCTTGACCAGCCCCTCCTCCATCGTCACCTCGATACCCAGGCCGCCGAATTCACCGCGCGTCGTGATGTAGGTTTCCTCGAACTCACGGGCGTTCATATAGTCGGAATGGGGATCAAGGGACTGCAGCATGCCGTCCAGCGCCTTCTCGACCAGTTCCCGAGGCGCCAGGCTGGCCGGTTCAGGCTTGTCCTTCTCCACACCCTTGATGGCGGCGTCGATCAGTTCAGCGTCGTTGAGATCGCGCACATAGGACGCCCGCACCCGGCGAAAGGCAAAGCGGAAATAATCCAGTCGTTCCTCGGCGTCACGGGTGCTGACGTAGCGGTCGTAGACCGCGTTGAATCGGTCAAGCTGCTGGCGGGTTTCATCGCTAAGGGCAAGACGGTCGACGCCAAGCGCCTCCATCACGCGGGCGACGCTGGATTGCTGGGCGGTGCATCCGGCGATCCCTACCGCCACCCCAAAACCAAGAACCGCCGCCCCCGTCCATGCCAGGGACGCGCGGAGCGCTCTCTTCGGTCTTGGGTCCTGCGGTTTGGTTTCGCCCGGCCGATCCATTATCCGTCCGCGGTAATCTGTTCGATCAATTCCCCCAGAATCCGTTCGGCGTCCTCATTTTCCACCTGGCAGGTCCCCGCGTTCAGGTGCCCCCCGCCGCCATATTTGAGCATCAGTTCACCGACGTTCGTATTCGACGTGCGGTTGAGAATCGATTTTCCGGTCGCGAACACGGTGTTCATCTTCTGCATGCCCCACAGGACATGAATCGAGATGTTGGTGTCCGGATACAGCGCATAGATCATGAACCGGTTGCCGGCGAAGATGGTTTCTTCTTCCCGCAGATCGAGCACCACCAGGTTGCCGTGTACCGTGGAACACCGCTTGATCTGATCGATCTGCTTTTCCCGGTGCTCGTTGTAGAGTTCCACCCGTTCCTTGACGTCGGCCAGGTCCAGGATCTGCTCGATGGAATGGCCCCGGCAATAATCGATCAGGTCCATCATCAACTGATAGTTGGAGACCCGGAACTCGCGGAAGCGGCCCAGCCCCGTGCGTGCGTCCATCAGGAAGTTCATGAGGTCCCAGCCCTGGGGGTTGAGCACCTCGTCCTTGTTGAACTGCGCGGCGTCGCCCTTATCGACGGCCGCCATCATATCGTCGGCCACGTTGGGGAATCCGGCCTTGCCGCCGTAATAGTCATAGACGACGCGGGCGGCGGAAGGAGCATCCGGATCGATGATATGATTTTCCGGCTTGTCTTCCATGCGCAGGGTTTCGCTGAGGTGGTGGTCGAACGCCAGATGAATCCCGGGAACGTAGGGCAGGTTCGTGGAGATGTCGCGCTCCGACACCAGGATGGTGCCGTCTTGCATATCCTTCGGGTGGACGAACTTGATATCGTCAATCATATCAAGTTCCTTCAGCAGGACGGCGCAGACCAATCCATCGAAGTCGCTTCGGGTAATCAGGCGAAATTTGTCAGTCATAACCTAGTCTTCCCCCGTCTCTGGGCCGATTTTTGATCCCGTTTTGATGTGGGCTGATATCTGGGCGCAGTTTGCCGGGATTCGTGGCGTTAGGGAACCCAAATCTATCAACGCCGGGCCTGATGCAGGCACCACAGCGCCGAGGTCAGCAACACCACGGCCCCGGCCTGATGCAGGGCACCAAGGACGACCGGCACCGCCGTCAGCAGGGTGGCGATCCCGATACCCGCCTGGGCAAGGACTGCCAGGGCCATGAACCCGGCCCCCCGCTTGATCCCCTGGGGGGCATCCGCCCGACGTACGCCGGCCCAAAATGCCACGACAAGGCAGACCGTGGAGACGGCCAGAACCCGGTGATCGAACTGCACCGTCGCCCGATCCTCGAAGAAATTCAGATAAACCGGACGCAGATGAAAGGCGTCGGCCGGCAACAGGCGGCCTTCCATCAGGGGGAACGTGTTGTACATTAACCCCGCGTCCAGCCCGGCGACCAGGGCGCCGGAAAACACGGTCAGGAAGATGAAGCCCAGCATCCCCGTGGCCCAGGCGACAAATCGTGCCCGATCCCTGGGCACCACCGCATAGCGCGGCTGTATGATGTCCAGCGCGGTCCACAGCGCAAACAGGTAAATCGCCAGCGCCAGGGACAGATGGGCGGCCAGACGGTATTGGCTGACCGACGGCTCGTCGACCAGCCCGCTTTTCACCATGTACCAGCCCAACACCCCCTGCAGCCCGCCGAGCACGAACAGAATCGCGCATTTTTTCCGGATCGGGCCGTTCAGGCGCCCTTTCGCCAGGAACCAGGCGAAGGGAATGAAAAACACAACCCCGATGATGCGTCCGAACAGACGGTGCAAGTATTCCAGCCAGAAGATTTCCTGAAACCCGCTGAGGCTCATACCTGCGTTGACATGCCGGTATTCCGGGCTTTGCCGGTAGGCATCGAAGGCCGCCTGCCAGGCGGCTTCGGTCAGGGGCGGCAGCCAGCCCGTAACCGGATGCCAGTCAACCATGGACAGACCCGATTGGGTCAGGCGCGTCACCCCGCCAAGAACGATCATGGCGAAGACCATGGCGCAGATCACCAGCAGCCAAGTGGCGACGGGATCAAAGGCGCCGGGCCGGGAATCGTTCGCTTCGCGGGTATCCGTGGCGGTGTTCATGGGGGATTTCCACGTTTCCGGTTACATTCTTACAGCGGGAAGACACCGAAAAGATATCCGGCGTCATTGATTCAGCGGGGGTTTTGCACAATGGTGTGGCGCAGACGCCGCCGCACAGGCCCGCACGCCCTCGCGTCATATCGCAATCGCCCGACGAAGCCAACCGCATGAACAGAAAATCTCCCCCCGCCGTTACCCCCGTCGCCATTGTCGGCGCCGGCCCGGGCGACCCGGACCTGCTGACGGTCAAGGGCCTGCGCCGCATCATGGGGGCCGACGTGGTGGTCTATGACAAGTTGGTGTCGGACGCGATTCTCGATCTGATTCCCGCCGGCGCCAGCCGCATCTTCGCCGGAAAGCAGGCACGCAACCACCACATGCCGCAAGACGACATCAACGTCCTTCTGGTCAAACTCGCGCGGTCCGGCCGCCGGGTCGTGCGCCTCAAGGGCGGCGACCCCTTCGTGTTCGGGCGCGGCGGCGAGGAAGCGCTGCATCTCACGCGGGAGAACATCCCGTTCGAAATCGTGCCGGGCATTACCTCGTCCGCCGGTTGTGCCGCCTATGCGGGGATTCCCCTGACCCACCGGGGCCTTGCCCATAGCGTGCGATTCATTACCGGCCATCTGGCCACCGAGGGGTCGCTGGAACTGGATTGGGACGGCTTGGCCGACCCTGAAACCACCTTGGTCGTCTACATGGGCCTGACCAATCTGGCGGTGATCTGCGAACAACTGATCAGCCATGGCCTGGCACCGGACACCCCCGCCGCGGCCATCAACCAAGGCACACGCCCGCAACAGCGCACGGTGCATGCGGTGCTCAAGGACCTTGCCGACGCGGTTGAACATGCGCACCTCGTGGGAGCCACGCTGCTGGTGATCGGCAAGGTTGCCGGCCTGGCCCAGGACCTGGAATGGTTCAATCCAGAGCGCATCGAAGACGGCGAAGCCGACAGCGGGGACTGAGTTCTCCGCCCCCAGGTCTCTTTCAAAATCAGATATTTCTGCCCAGGGCGCGGGCCAGGATCATGTAGACCTTGCCGACATCGGACGACAGGAAGGTCGTGCGCAGGATGTTGTCCGGATCGCGTTTTGCGGCCTCGCGCAGCACCCGCTCGAACTCGCTGAGGTAGCGGCCGGCATAGTCTCGGAATTCCGGGTTCTCGCGGTACAGCTTGGCGATGGCATCAAGCTTCGTCTTTTCCCGGAAGCCCAGCATCTTGCGTACGAACACGCCTTTTTCGCCTTGGTTGAAGCGGCGCCATTCGTCTTCGCTGATCGGCACTTCCAGCGACCGATTAAGATCGACCGCGACGGATTGCAGACGTTCCGTGACAAAGCCCATCTGCTGCAGGAAGTCAGATGCCTGAACGTCTTCCTTGCGCTTGGTGAGGGTATCCAGGATCGAACGCGCGTCATCGCTGGCAAATTGCAATTGGCGCGACTGGGCTTCCAGGTTGGTGCTGGTTTCCTGGGCACGGCGGCTGAAGTCGCCGAGCGAACGGTTGATGTTCTCCGCCTGATTGCGCAGCGCCGAATCCCACAACCCGACCTTGGAAATGGCTTCGTCCGACGCCTTGCCAAGCTGACGTCCCCGTTCGCTGATCGACTGACCCAGGGCGGTAATACTCTGCTCCGCCAGCCGGTAGTTGGATGACAGGTGGTCCATCTGGCGGCGCAGCGTTTCGGCAGCGCCATCCATCTTGGTCAGAACCTTATCGGCAAGGCCGCCGGCTTCATCCGTATGGGCGCGCAGGACTTCCGACAGGCGATTGATCTTCTCGCTGCTTTCGCGCCACAAGCCGTCAGCCTCGGTCGAGGTCCGGGCCACCGCCTCACCGGCCTGATCCAGGCGCTGAACGGCGCGTTCCGACACGCGGTCAAGCTGTTCAGCCCGGGTGTCGAGGGAATGAGATGCCTCATCGACCCGCGATGTCAGGTCACGCGACACGTTTTCCAATTCGTCCAGGCGCGCGCGGAACTCCCGGCCCAGGTCCTTCAGCCCCGCCAGGGTGCTGTCCGACATGCCTTCCAGTTCCACCGTGCGCTGGCGCAGCATGGTGCCGATGGCCTCGACCTGGCCCGATGCCCGCTCGACCACGCCGGTAAGCTGCTGCGACGACGAATGCAGGGAATCAGAAATCAAGGTCACCATGTTGGACGACTTATCGACGGTCTGGGCAACCTCGTTGGCGCGGCTTTGCAGCCCTTCGCCCACACGCATCAGGCGCGCCGCCGCGTCGTTGGCCATGCGCGTGACGTTGACCGCCTGTTCCTGCAGACGTTCCGAGAACCCGTGCAGATCCGTGCCGGCAGTTTCCGACGCCTTGGTCACATCGGCGGCAGACGTGCGCATCACGGTCGACAGACTGGTCAGACGTTCGCGGGCGTCCGTCACCGCCTGTTCCAACTCGCCCCTGTATTGCGTCAATCCATTGCGGATGCCGGCCAGACGCGCCGTCGTGCGGTCTGAATCAGTGACCGCTTCCTGTACCACTTCCTTGACGACATCGCCGATGGTGCCCAGGCGCGACACCGCATGATCGACCACTTCCTCGACCTTGACGCTGCCTGCCGTAAGAGAGTCGGATGCTTCCGCCACCCGGCCCGACGCCCGCGCCGTCGCCTCGTCCAATTCGCCCGCCGCATCCTTCAAGAAGCGCCGGGCGCTGGCGATGCGCTCATCCGTCAGGGTGCTGACCCGCTCCAGTTCCACCGTGCGCAGTTCCATCGCGTCACGCAGGGCATTCATCTTGCGGTTTGCGGCGTCCGACGTTTCCGATACGGCCTCGCCTTGACGGAACAGAATCTCCGTGACCATGGACAACAGGTTCGCCGCATGATCCGCCACTTCACGGATCGCCCGCGACTGACCGTTCAGGGCGGCGCCGGCCTTGGTCATTTCGCCTACGGCCTCGGCCCCGGATACCTGCAAGCCTGTGGTGCCCCGCTTGACCGCATCCAGCGTCGCACCGATCGCGGCGGTGGTCTGCGTCGAGGCGGCGACGATCTGCTCCAGACGCCCGCGCATGGTCGCATCCAATTCGTGCAGCTGGCTCGCCGTTTCGTTGACCGTCGCATTGACCTGGTCGCCAGCCCCTTCGACAGCTCCCCCGGCGTTGCCGACCTGTTCGACCGCGCGCTGGGAAATCTCGCGCAGGCGATCGGAATGGAAGCGCAGCAGGGCCGACACCTTTTCCAGGTTGGTGATGGCTTGGCCCGATGCATCACCGATCAAGGTCGACTGGCTGTTCATCTGGCCGCCCAATTGGCCCAACCGTTCGACGGCCTGGGTGCTGGCGTCCGTCAGGCCCAACAGGGTTTCCTGCAAGGCCTGGGCGGTGGTTTCGGCGCGCTGGGTCGAGGCCTGAACCCGGTCCGCGCTGTGCAGCATGGCCCGCGTGACCGAGGCAACGTCGGCCGATCCCTTGTCGACTGTGCGGGCAAGGCTGGTTTCCGTTTCGCGCAGGCCCTCGATCAGGCCCGAGACCCGGCCGTCCGCCGTGTCGGCGGCGGCGGAGAGATCACCCTGGCGGCGCATCAGATCGGCGCCCACGGCGGCCAGGCGGTTGGCGGCGGCATCCGCGGCCTGGGCCAGTTCGTTGCGGCGTTGGGCCATTTCATGACCGAATTCCGTCAGCCGCTCGACCGCCTGATCAGCGACGCCGCGCAGGTCCTCGGACCGGCCGCGCAATTCACCGCCGGCCTGTTCCGCGCGCGTGATCGTGCGTTCGGCATTTTCCCCAAGCTCATTGGTCGCCCGTTGCAGGTTGCCCGCGGCGGTATCGGCCTGTTCGGCGACGCGCTGGGCCTGACCGTGCAGATTGTCGACCTGTGCCGACAGCCCGTCTCCCGATTGGGTCAGGCGACTGACCGCACGGTCGACGGTTTCGGTAATGGCGGTGGCTTGGCGGCTCAGTCGCGTACCGGCGTCGGTCGCCTGGACCACGGCCTGTTCGGTAACGGTCGCCAGCGCATCCGCATTATCGCGCAACGCCGATGAAATCACTGAAATCCGGTCTGAAACACGCCCGCCCAAGGCATCGAGCACATCGGCCTGACGGCCCAGCCCCAATTCCAGCTCCGTCGCCGCATCCTTGGCCCGCTCCGCGCGCTGCGACAGGTCCTGGGCGCTATGGTCGAGCGTTCCCGCCGCGTCGGTGACCGCTGCGTTGGCCTTGCCGGTGACATCCACGACCTCGCCGATGCGGCGCTCCAGCAGACTGTCGGCCTGAACGCCACGGGCCAGGGCCTCGCGCGAGACCGTGTCCAGACGCTCCGTGCGGCGATCGAATGCCTCGGCCGCCTTCAGGGTGCGGTCCGACGCTTCCTGAGCGGCGCCGTCCAGCTCCTCCGCCCTGCGTTTCAGGGTCTGGATCATGTCCTCGGCGCGGGCCGAGGCGCGGTCCGTCGTGACGGTCAGACCATGGGCCTGTTCGAACAGGGTTTCGCCGGCATCGCGGGCCCGCTCGGCAGCCCGCTCCGAGGCCGAACTCAGGTCCGCCGTCTGCCGCTTCAAGGCATCGGCCACGGCATGGGCGCGCAGGTCCGCGTCCTCGGACACCTGGGCGAGATCGCGGGTCCGGTCACGGATCAGGTCGCCCAGAGCCTGGCCGCGGCGCGCGGCCTCTTCCGAGGCAGACAGCAATTCCTTGGTCTGATTGCGCAGGGATGCCGTGATTTCCTGCATCCGGCTGTCCGCCCGGTCCGACGGATAAATCAGTTGCTTCAAATGGCTGCGCAGGATGGCCGTTTCCTGACGCAGTTGGCGGCCGCGTTCGAAAAAGGCGATCAGCATCCACAGGAAGGCGACCGGCGTGAAGGCGCCGGCGGCCAAACCACCGACCTCGTGGGGCAGCAGTTCGGTCAGATTGCCCAGCCCCAGGGACTGGTCAATGAAATCAACAACCACGGCAAGCCACAGCACGGTCAACGCGCCGCCCAGCAGCAGATGCAATTTCCAACGCAGATAAAGCGGCGCAGGCACATCGTCCGGCGCCAGCAGATCATCGACCTCGGGCAAAGCCGCACGGGCCTGAGCCACCTTGCCGCCGGCGGGAACCTCCCCGGATTTCGGGGCCGCAGCCTGTTTCGGATTGCCTTGCTGCGATACCTGCTTCGCCATGGTTTGCGCCCTCCTTCACGGGCAAAACGCGCAAAAGGCATGATACACCCCCGCCCAGTGGGGATGAAACGCCTTTGGGTCAGCCTGCAGAATAGTGGAATCGTGGTTAAGGCGGGGTTAAAGAAACCCGCAGGAAAACCTGCTAACCGATTGTCTCAAAAGCGTAAACGCGCACCAATCACCGCAGCCCGATCTCATCCAAGTATTTTCGGACACCCGGATGGATATGCTCCGGCGTCGGCGCCGCTAAGATCGTATTTTCCGGCGTCGTCTCCTGCGCCTGCTTGAGCCGCCCCGCCAACACGCCATGCCCCTGATGCAAGGCTTTGGCCAAGCGGTAAGCGACATCGTCGGGCAGGTCGGCGCGGGCCAGCAGGAAACTGTAGGACGCCACAGAGGTCACGGCCTCCTTCTGTCCCTCGTAGGAGCCGGCAGGCAGGGTGAAGGGCTTGAGAAAAGGATGTTTGGCGTTGACCAGGGCGACGTCGGCGGCGCTCAGACCGACGAACCGCCCGCCCCCCTTCATGGCCTTGACGAAGCCGGGCCAGCCGACCCCGCCACCCCAGAAACCGTCGATCCGGCCATCCAGCAGCATGGGCGCCCCGTCACCGGCCTTGGCCAGGAAATGCGCCTGGAAATCCTTGTCCCGGTCCAGCCCCAGGGCTTCGGACACATACTTGCCGAGAAGCGTCAGCCCCGACGACTTGGTGCCCCAGGCGACCGGCTTGCCGACCAGATCACGAAACGACGCGGCCGGGCTGTCGCCGCGCACGGCGAACATACCGAAGGTGGAATAGATGGCGGTGATGATTTTCAGGTCCGTGGGCGCCCGGCCGACGCCGTTGAAGGCCTCATAGGCCGGCAGGCTGGCGACCAGGGCGGTGTCGAGTTTTCCCGCTTCCAGAAGGGGAATGTTCTCACGGCTGCCCTTGGTGCCGACGGGCATCACATCCAAGGTCGGGTCGGTTTCGTTCATGACCTGGGCGGCACCGCCACCAAACACCTCGAACCCGCCGCCCTTGGTCGCCGTGCCGAGCGACACCTTGGTCTTGTCCGCCAGGGCGGCGCCCTGAAACCCAAGAACCAAACCACACACCAGAACCAATCGACCGAATGCCCGCATGACGTCCCCCGCAGCAAGGATTGATGACCGGGAAGTGTCATCCCCCTCCCCAGTTCGGTGCAAGCGACGATTTCGTGAACGGCCCGAGCCGGCTGATCAGACCATGTGCTGGCCGCCGGTGACCCAGATCTCGGTCCCGGTGACATAGCGCGCGTCGTCGGAACACAGATAATGGATGGCCCCGGCCACATCCGTGGGCGAGCCCATCTTGTCCAAGGGAATGCGCGGAATCAGGGCCTCGTATTCGGGCTGGATCATTTCCGTTTCGATCTCGCCGGGCGCGACGGCGTTGACCCGCACCCCCAGGGCCGCGAACTCGTTGGCCATTTCCCGGGTCAGCGCCGACAGCGCCGCCTTGGAAATCGAATAGGCCGACCCCGCGAAGGGATGGATCATGTGGCCGGCGATGGAGGTTACGTTGACGATGGCGCCGTCGCCCTTGTGCAGGGCCGAGGCGAAGCCCCGCGACAGGCGCAGCGGGGCCAGGAAGTTGAGGTCGAAGACTTCCTGCCAGGCGCCCAGGTCGCCGTTGAGGCAGCCGAGCCGTTCCTTGAACGGCGTCTTGGGCGACATCCCGGCGTTATTGACCAGGGCTTCCAGCCGTCCCTCAGGCAGGGCGGCGTTGGCTTCCTTGATGAAATTTTCAAGGCTGTCGACGTCCGACAGGTCCGTCGGAATGTGGCAGGTCCATTGCGGGTCGCGCTTGCACTCTTCGGGCGTGTCTTCGCGCGAACAGGTGATGATGTGCCAGCCGCGCGCCAGGAAGAACCGGGCCGTGGCATGGCCGATGCCGCGGCTGGCCCCGGTGATGACCACCGTGCGCACGCGCTGATCCGCCGCCGCTTCCGGCTGTGTGTCTCCGCTCCCTGTCATGGGCAGGACGTTACGGCAAACATGCTGGCTATTCCAGGGCCCGTTTGCCCTGTCCTATACTGCCGCCATGTGCGCCCGTTACCAAATGTCGGCCAGCCCCCAGGTGATCATGGATCAGTTCGATCTGGACGCCCCGCCGCCCGTGCCCAACACGGACGACATGCGGCCGACGGACCAGGCCTTGATCATTGACGGAACCGGACCGCGCCTGATGCGCTGGGGCCTTACCGTCACCTGGGACAAAAAGCCGCTGATCAACGCCCGGGCGGAAACGCTCGCGGAAAAACCGACCTTCCGCCCGCTTCTGGAGCAACGCTGCCTGGTGCCGATGACCGCCTATCTGGAATGGCGCAAGGCCGACGACGGCAGCAAGCGCAAGAACCGCATCGCCCCGGCGGACGCAAGACCCGCCGCCTTTGCCGGCCTGACCGACGGCGATGCCTTCACCATCGTGACCTGTGCCCCGGCCCCGGCCATCGCACATATTCACAACCGCATGCCGGTGATCCTGGATGCCCGGGGCGCCGCCGCCTGGATGGACGGCGCGCAATCCTTCGCCAATGCCCGCGCGGCCCTGCACGCTTTCGACGGGACGCTCGTGTTCGAAGAAGAAGAGGCCCCCCAGCGGGCGCAGGGGGAGCTGTTCTAGTCGTCCTCATCCTCATCGTCGGCGTAAGGAAAATTCAGGGTTCCGCCACTTTCGTCGAAGACCAGGCGGTGGACGATCTGCTCACCGGCATCGATTTCACCCTCTTCATGATGCATCAAGGTCGCGGCCACGACCTCAGCCACGAAATCACCGGTGACCGGAGTCAAAAGGGTTTTGTCCTTCAGGAACGACGGATCATAGATGATGCGCGCCAGACGCCGGTGGTTACGGTCGACGAAGCGCAGCAGCCGGTTGATGAATTCCTTTTTGGCCAGATAGGTCGGCATGAACGGCACCGTATCGGCCAGCACCAGATAGACCAGGTTGGGCATACGTTCCGTGCGCGGGTCTTCACCCAGCTTTTCCGCGATATCCGCGAAATAAACGGCCTGTTCTTTTTCCAGCCGGCCCAACGCGGCGGTCAGGATACGGCGGTGCACCTGGGACATGGGGCCTGCCCGGAATCGTTATCTTCGCCCATCAACCTAACATGGCAGGCGGGGCGCCACGACCCCTCGCGGGCAGCCAACCGTCAGGCCAGTCCCCGATCGCGGATTTTCGCCAGCGCCCCCGCGACCGTGTTCTTGCGCGTCCCTGAACTGTCGATGACGGTCCAGGTCATGTCGCCCAGGTCTGCCTCTTCCTGGCGGCGGGCGACCTCGGCCCCCGCGTCAGACACGTTGTCGCGGCGGCTGCCGACCCGCTCCAGCCGCACGGCCAGCGGAGCATCCGCCCACAGACCGAGGAACGGCACCTTGTAGCGCCCGGCCAGGGCCTCGATCCCGTCCCTTTCCTCGGGCTTCAGCGACACCGCATCGAACACCACGGACTGGCCGGCGGCAAGGGCGCAGGCGGCCTCATCGAAACAGGCGTCATAGGTACGGCGCGAAGCTTCGGGCGTATAGCTTTCCGGCGGCAGGCGATCGAACAAGTCGATCCTCGCAAGGCGCTTGCGCTGCACGTCCGTGCGCACCACGCGGGCTCCGGGTGCGGCCCCCAGATGGGGTGCGATTTCCCGCGCCAGGCGGCTTTTTCCGCTGCCGGACAGGCCGCCGACGGCGATCAGCACCGGCGGCGGTGGGGCCAGGTATTCCCGGGCGTGGAAGAAGTATTCCCGCGCGCGCCCGGCGCGGCGGCGGCTTTCGGCCGCGTCCGCCAAAGCCGCCGCCTGGGACGCCCCGACATGGGCGCGCACGGCGGCGCGCATAGACAGGAACAACGGCATCAAGGCCAGACCGTCGAGATCGCCGCCGTCCAAGGGAGCGCGGTCGAGGTAACGGTTCAGCACGAAGGACGCCAGACGCCGGTGCCCCCGTTGGTCCAAGTCCATAAGCAGGAAGGCAAGGTCATAGAGAACATCGATCCGCGCGAAGGCGTCGTTGAATTCGATGGCGTCGAACAGGGTCGGCGCGTCTTCGAACAGGCAGATGTTCGCCAGGTGCAGGTCGCCATGACAATGGCGCACCCGCCCGCTATCCCGCCGCGCGTCCAACAAGGCCGTCAGGCTATCCTGCAGTTGCCGGGATCCGTCGGTCAGGGCATTGATATCGTCCACATTGAACAAGCCGCCCTCGGCGCCGCGAAAACTGGCGTCATTGTTGTCGATGATCGCGCGGATGCCGGGCGCCCCGCCATGTTCCCGGTCGATCTCCGCCGCGCCATGAAAGGCCTGAATGCTGTCGGCCAGGCTTTCCATCAGGCGGCGGTTGAGCGCCCCCGCGTCGGCCAGATGAGTGAACAGGGCGCCGTCGGGAAACCGCCGCATCTCGACCAGCCACTCGACCGGGTCGCCCGCACCACCCAGCGCCAGACGCCCGCCCCCCTCATCCGTAACCGCCACCGTGCCAAGGTAAATCGCGGGTGCCGTACGCCGGTTGATGGTCACCTCGACTTCGCAAGCGCGGCGGCGCGCCTCAAGGGTTGAGAAATCAAGATAGGGAAAGCGGACCTGCTTCTTCAGCTTGTAGGCCCGGTCGCCGGCCAGAAAGATGTGGGACACATGGGTTTCCTGACGCGCGACCTCCGTCCCAGGCGGCAGGCCGAAAGCCGCCGGATCGGCGAGGAAGTCGATCACCATCCGCTGGCTGTCGTCGGGTGCGCTCATTTGAAGACCGCCCGGTCCTCTTCCAAGCCTTCCGGGTCTTCATGAATAATGATTTCGGCGTTGGGATAGACCGCCAGCAGATCCGCCGTCACCGCATCGGTCACGTCATGGGCCTCCAGCAAGGTCATGTCCGGTGCCATTTCCACGTGCATCTGAATGAATACCTGGGCGCCCGACGACCGCGTGCGCAGGTCGTGCATGCCGTGCACATCGGCGTGGCGGGTCACGATCTCGCGGATGCGCGCCCGCTCCTCGTCCGCCAATTCCTTGTCCATCAGGATGTCCAGGGCCTGTCGGCCGATCTTCAGGGCGCCGATGACGATGTATCCGGCAATGGCAATGGCAAATAGGGGGTCGGCAATGGTGATGCCGAATTCCGATGCGATGTAGAGCGAGGCAATGACGCTGATGTTGATCATCACGTCGGTCTGGTAATGCAGGCTGTCAGCGCTGATCGCCACCGACCCCGAGCGCCGCACCACATAACGCTGGAACAACACCAAGGCGACCGTGACGACAATGGAGAACACCATCACCGCATAGCCGACATCCGTATTGGCAATGGCTTTGGGATGGATCAGACGTTCACCCGCCTGAAGCAAAAGGAACGCCCCCGACCCGCAGATGAACGCGGCCTGGGCCAGGCCGGCAAGCGGCTCGGCCTTGCCGTGGCCGAAACGGTGTTCGCGGTCGGCCGGCTGTAACGCATGGTGAACCGCGATCAGGTTGACGATCGAGGCCAGGGCATCGAGCATGGAATCGATCAGCGTCGACAGCAGACTGACCGACTCGGTCAGCGTCCAGGCGGCGAACTTCACGCCGATCAGGATCAGCGCCGCCCCAACGGAAGCATAGGTCGCGGCCCGCATAAGCCTCGCCGCCCGGCTGTCGAGGCCGCCATTCGCCGCCACGGCCGCCGCCTGGGTGGCGGTCGCCTGTTCACTGATCGGGGGCTCTGTCGCGTCGCTCACGGGAATAGGCGCTCCGTCTCCCAGCCCGTGCCGAGGCGGTGATAAACGATGCGCTCATGCAGGCGGAAGGCACCTTCCGTCCAGAATTCGATGCGTTCGGGAACAACGCGGAATCCCGACCAGAAATCCGGCCTGGGAATGGCGCCGACATGGAACTTGGCCGTGAACTCGGCAACCCGCTTTTCCAGGTCGAACCGGGTCTTCATGGGCCGCGACTGACGCGATGCCCAGGCGCCGATGCGCGACGAGCGATGACGACTTTCGTAATAGGCATCAGCCTCGGCCGAGCTGACCGGCCGGATCGCCCCTTCAACACGAACCTGACGTTCCAGGGTCTTCCAGTAAAAGCACAGCGAGGCAAAGGGGTTCTCCGCCAATTCCCCGCCTTTGCGGCTTTCCAGGTTGGTGTAGAATACAAAGCCCTGATCATCGACGTCCTTCAACAGGACCATGCGCACGCTGGGCCGTCCCGACGCCGTTGCCGTGGCCAGCGCCATGGCGTTCGGGTTGCTGATTTCCTTGCCCTCGGCCTCGCCCAGCCAGCCCCGAAACTTTTCGATGGGGTCGTCCGTGGCCGGTTTGCGCGGCGGCGCGTCATCCTGGGATTTCTGGTCCATGGGTCTCGTTTCCGATCGGCGAATATGGTCAAAGGTCTGCCATAATCCTTTGACATGATAATGTCCATGACGGCGGATATGGGATTTTAAAGACGATTGCGTATAAAATGCAGATCCCGCCGCCGGTAACACCGCGGCCGCAGGAAACCAGACGGACGCACATTCGAAGAGGTCATCGGAATGAACATCGTGAAATTCACCGGGGTTGCGGTTCTGGCCTTGGCGCTGACTGCTTGCGGAACCGATAAAGCAGGCGACAAGCAGACCGTGGGCACCCTCTTGGGCGCCGGCCTGGGTGCCTTGGCCGGCTCGCAATTCGGCGGCGGCAAGGGCCAGTTGGCGGCAGTCGCCGTAGGCGCGCTTGCCGGTGCCTGGTTCGGCGGCGAAACGGGCAAGTCCCTCGACAAGGCCGACAAGGCCTATGCTCAGCGCACCGCCCAGGACGCCCTGGAATACAACAAGACCAACCAGACCGCGTCCTGGAACAACCCGGATTCCAAGGCAGCCGGCACCTTCACCCCAACCAAGACCTATCAGACTGCCGAAGGGCACAACTGCCGCGAATACGAAACCTCCATCGTCGTCGACGGCAAGACTGAAAAGGCGACCGGCACGGCCTGCCGGCAGCCCGACGGAACCTGGCGCGTCGTCAACTGATCTCCGCGTCTGTAAAGGCACGCAGCGGGGGCTGGGGGCGGCATGAAGGATGCCTATAAGATTTTGGGCGTGGCCAAGAACGCCACGGCGGATCAGATCAAATCCGCCTACCGCAAGGCGGCGCGCGAGCGCCATCCCGACCTGGACCCCGGCAACCCCTGGGCCGAAGACGATTTCAAGGAACTGACCGCCGCCTACGAGGTGCTGTCCAACGCCGACCGGCGCAAACGCTATGACGACGGTGAAATCGACGCGACCGGCCAGCCCCTGACCGGCCAAGGGACGGCGGGTTACGACGCCAAGGGCCGGGCCAAGACCCGGCGTTGGAAGAAAGATCCGTTCGAAACCTTCCGCCAAAAGAAACGCCAGGAAAAAACCGTCACGGTCGATGGCGCCAACGTCAATTATTCCCTGACCTTGAGCGCTGCCGAAGCCATGCAGGGCGGCACCAAATTCATCAGTATGACCAACGGCAAGCGCCTCAAGGTCGCCATTCCCAAGGACACCCGCGACGGGCAGGTTCTGCGCCTGAAGGAACAGGGCATGCCCGGCCTGGGCGGCGGCAAGCCCGGCGACGCGCTGGTCATCGTCAAGGTCGAAGCAGATGGGCGGTTTCGCATCGACGGCCGCGACGTCCATGTCGAGGTGCCCGTTGACCTGGCCGACGCGGTCCTGGGCGGCAAGATCAAGGCCCCGACCCTGGACGGCGAAGTCAGCGTCACCGTGCCGGAAAACGCCAACACGGGCACGGTTCTGCGCCTCAAGGGCAAGGGGCTGAAGGATGACGACGGCGGCGATCCCGGCGACCAATTCGTGACGTTGAAGGTAATGCTGCCCAAAAAGCCCGATCCGGAACTGCGCGCCTTCGTCGAGAAATGGGCGAAGAAAACCGGCGCCCGCGCGTCCTAGCCCTGGGAAACGCTTTTCAGGGACGCGGCCCCCTTATCGTCGCCATCATCCTCCGTTGCCAGGATTTCGGCCAAAGGCAGCCCCATGGCTTCGATGTTGCGGCGGCGCAAACCGTCAAGCTGCTGGGCCAAGATGCCCTGCCAGCCGCTCACGCCCAGGCTTTCGTCATCGTCATTTATACCCAGTCCCAGATCCCGATATAGCTCGTGGAGCGTCGCCACATGGAGGTCGCGGGACAGAACCCAGGCATTGCGGGACGTGCGCTCCACATAACCCCGCCCGCGCAGGTCTTCCAGCAGCGGTTCCAACACCGCCAGGGACACCCTGGCGGCGCGGATCAGTTCCCGGCGGCTGGCCCCGCCACCGTCACGGTTTTTCGCGAACAGACAGGCCAGCACCGCCATGGCCGTGGTCAGGCGTGACGCCGGGGATTTGCCGTGATGGACCGGCCGCCCCCCGGCCTCCCGCCATTCGGAAATGGTCGCGGTCAATGTCGCACCCAGCAGCACCACGGCCCAGGACAGGTACATCCAGATCAGGAAGATTGGCACCGCCGAAAGCGCCCCGTAGATATTCTGATACGTCGGGAAATTGGTGACGTAGAAACCGAACCCCTTGCGCAATGCCGCGATCAGAAGCCCAGCGACGATCGCCCCCGTGATCGCCCCCATGAAGGCCACGGGGCGGTTCGGGATGGTCACGTAGAACATGGTCAGCAGCAGCATCATGATGGCCGTGGGCAGAATCTTTGCCGCCTCGCCCAACGTGCCCACCGCAGGATCGACCCCGATCCATTGCGTCGCCGCGAAGAAATAAGCGGACAGCGAGAAACTGGCGCCCAGCAATAGCGGCCCCAGGGTGATGATCGCCCAGAAAACCAGTAGCCGCGGGCCCAGCCGCCGCGGCCGGGTGACCCGGAAGATCGTGTTAAGCGCCGATTCGATGGTGCCCAGCAGCAGGATCGCGGTCAGCGCCAGGGCGACGATCCCGACCGCCGACAAGGTCGCCGTGTTGCGCACGAACTTGTCGAAATGTTCGCGCATGGATTCCGCTGCATCAGGCAGGAAATTGGCGAACAGCACGTCCTGGAAGCTTTCGCGCACGCCCTCAAACACCGGGAAGGCCGCCAGCATGGCGAAGGCAATGGCGGTCAGCGGCACGGCCGCCAGCAACGAGGTATAGCTGAGCGATGCCGCCATGCGCAGGCATTGGTCGGCCTGGAAGCGCCGAAAGGCGATGACCAGCACGCTGCGCCAGATGCGCCATTGGGCCTTTGCAAGCCGCACGAAACCGCGGTTATCCATGGCTTTGACGCCTCCTAAGGGAACCTCCCGTTGACGTCCCCCGCCCCATACTATATGGCATGGGAGTTCGGGCAAACTGCAAGTATTCGCCCGGACGCACTAAGCCAACCCGCTGGTGACGAACCGGTTCCTAACAAAAAACTCGAGGAGACAGATGGCTTCTGCATCGCCGTTGATGTCCGGTAAGAAGGGCCTGGTCATGGGCGTGGCCAACGACCGTTCCATCGCCTGGGGCATTGCCAAGGCTGCCCACGACCAGGGCGCCGAATTGGCCTTCACCTATCAGGGCGACGCCCTTTTGAAGCGCGTGTCGCCGCTCGCGGACAGCGTCGGCTCGGACCTTGTCCTGCCCTGCGACGTGACCGACATGGCCTCCGTCGATGCCGTGTTCGACACCGTCGCCGACAAATGGGGCAAGCTGGATTTCGTCATCCATGCCATCGCCTATTCGGACAAGGAAGAACTCAAGGGCGGCTATATCGACACCACCCTCGATAACTTCCTGAAGACCATGAACATCTCCTGTTATTCGTTCACGGCCGTGGCGCAGCGCGCGCGCAAGCTGATGACCGACGGCGGCTCGCTGATCACCCTCACCTATTTCGGGGCCGAGCGCGTGATGCCGCATTACAACGTCATGGGCGTGGCCAAGGCGGCGCTGGAAGCCAGCGTGCGCTACCTCGCCGAGGACCTGGGCAAGGAGGGCATTCGCGTGAACTCCCTGTCCGCCGGGCCGATGAAGACCCTGGCCGCCAGCGGTATCGGCGATTTCCGCTATATCCTGAAGTGGAACGAATACAATTCGCCGCTGCGCCGCAACGTGACCCTGGAAGACGTCGGCGGCGCCGGGCTTTACCTGATTTCCGACATGGCGTCGGGGGTCACGGGGGAAACCCATCACGTCGATTGCGGCTACAACATCGTCGGCATGAAGGCCGTCGACGCGCCGGATATTTCGGTCGTCTGATCAGGCGCTTGTGCTAAAAGGGGCCCCATGTCCCACAATTCTTTCGGCCATCTGTTCCGTTTCACGACCTTCGGCGAAAGCCATGGGCCGGCGCTCGGCTGCGTGGTCGACGGCTGCCCGCCGGGGCTGAGCCTGAGCGAGGCGGATATTCAGGTCCATCTGGACAAGCGCCGCCCGGGGCAATCCAAATACACCACCCAGCGCCAGGAACCGGACCAGGTGAAAATCCTGTCCGGCGTGTTCGACGGCGTGACCACGGGCACGCCCATCGGCCTGTTGATCGAGAACATGGACCAGCGGTCCAAGGATTATTCGGAGATTTCCGAGAAATTCCGCCCGGGCCATGCCGATTACACCTATTGGAAAAAGTACGGCATCCGCGATTACCGGGGCGGCGGGCGGTCCTCCGCGCGGGAAACCGCCATGCGGGTCGCCGCCGGTGCCGTGGCGCGCAAGATTCTCGGCCCCGGCATCGTCATCAAGGCCGGCCTCGTCGTCATGGGTGAGAAAGAGATCGACCGCGCACGCCTGGACTGGGACGAAGTGAACAACAATCCCTTCTTCTGCCCCGATGCCCAGGCGGCGGAGGAATTCGCGACCTATCTGGAAGGCATCCGTAAAGCCGGGTCTTCCGTCGGCGGCGTGATCGAGGTCGTGGCCTCGGGCGTGCCGGCCGGGCTGGGGGCGCCCATCTACGGCAAGTTGGACCAGGATCTGGCCTCGGCCATGATGAGCATCAACGCCGTCAAGGGGGTCGAGATCGGCAACGGGTTCGAGGCTGCCCGCATCACCGGCGAGCAGAATGCCGATGAAATCCGCGCCCATGGCAACGACGTCGAATTCCTGTCCAACAACGCGGGCGGCATTCTGGGCGGCATTTCGTCGGGCCAGGACGTGGTCTGCCGCTTCGCCGTGAAGCCGACGTCGTCGATCCTGACGCCGCGCAAAACTGTGACAAAATCCGGCGAGGATACGGAGATTTCCACCAAGGGGCGCCACGACCCCTGTGTCGGCATCCGCGCCGTGCCCATCGGCGAGGCCATGATGGCCTGCGTCCTGGCCGACCACCTGCTGCGCCACAAGGCGCAGTGCGGGTAACGCCCACGTCACCCCTTCCCGACCGGCAGTCGCCGACCCACTGAATCTTAGAGCCCCCCATGCGCATCATCGACATCTGCGAGGTCACCAAGCCGATCTCGTCGCCCATCCGCAACGCCTATATCGACTTCACCAAGATGACCACGAGCCTGGTCGCCGTGGTCACGGATGTGGAGCGCGACGGGCGGCGGGTTGTCGGCTACGGCTTTAATTCCAACGGCCGCTACGGCCAGGGCGGGCTGATCCGCGAACGGTTCCGCGACCGCATCCTGGAGGCCGATCCGAAAAGCCTGCTCGACGACGTGGGCGGCAACCTGGACCCGCACAAGATCTGGGCCGCCATGATGCAGAACGAAAAGCCGGGCGGACATGGCGAACGCTCCGTCGCCGTCGGCACCATCGACATGGCGGTATGGGACGCCACGGCCAAGATCGCGGGCCTGCCCCTGTTCCGCCTGCTGGCGCAAATGAAAGGCCGCGAGGCCGACCCCAGGGTCTTCGTCTATGCCGCCGGCGGCTACTACTATCCTGGCAAGGACGACACGGCCCTGCGCACCGAAATGCGAGGCTATCTGAACCGGGGCTACAACGTGGTCAAAATGAAAATCGGCGGGGCGCCCATCGATGACGACCGACGCCGCATCGAGGCCGTGCTGGCCGAGATCGATGGCGAGGCCCAACTGGCCGTCGATGCCAACGGCCGCTTCGACCTGGAAACCGCCGTCGCCTACGCCAAGATGCTGCGCGACTATCCCCTGTTCTGGTACGAGGAAGCGGGCGATCCGCTGGACTTCGCCCTGCAGGCGGCGCTCGCCGAATTCTATCCCGGCCCCATGGCGACGGGGGAAAACCTGTTCTCCCATCAGGACGCGCGCAACCTGCTGCGCTATGGCGGCATGCGGCCCGACCGCGACTGGCTGCAGTTCGACTGCGCCCTCGCCTACGGCCTGGTCGAATACCTGCGCACCTTGGATGAATTGGACAAGGCCGGCTGGTCGCCGTCGCGCTGTGTGCCCCACGGCGGGCATCAGATGTCGCTCAACATCGCGGCGGGCCTGGGCCTGGGTGGCAACGAAAGCTATCCCGACCTGTTCCAGCCCTACGGCGGGTTCCCGGATACGGTCACGGTCGAAGACGGCCATATCGTCATGCCCGACCTGCCGGGCATCGGCTTCGAAGGCAAGGCGGATCTGATCACGGTGATGCGCGACCTGGCCGAGTAACGATGCGCGTACCGCGCATGGCTGCTGGCACCAATCATGCATGCTGCATAGCAGCAATGACGTGGTACCAGTCCGGCCGTGATGAAACAGAAGCACCTAATCAACCAGATCGAAGCCCCGTGCCGCGCGCGCCCGTTCCGCTGGGCGCGTCAGATGGTTCACGCCGCACTTGCCGCGGCGGTTCTGTCCGGCTGCGCGCCCGTGATCAATCCGGTGACGGTCGTCTCATTGATCTTTGACGGGATTTCCTACGCGACCACGGGCAAGGGCCCGACGGACCATGTCATTTCCGGCGTCACCGACCGGGATTGCGCCATGTATCGCACGTTGTTTGACGAGCCCGTCTGCGAGCCCCACGACGCCGAAGTCAACAACATCGAAAAAGCGGAAGTCCCCGAAACCTTCAAAGAAGCGATGCAGGCTCCGCCGATCTATCTGGACTGAGCGCGAGGCGGCGGCTCAGTTCAGGGCCGCGATCACCGAATACCCCAGCCAGTAGTGAATGCCCGCGATCACGGCAAACAGGACCGCCGCCGCCGCCAACATCATGGCGTCCTTGGCGTAGCTGCCACGTTCCGGCGGCGTCCATGGCCCCTCGGCCCGGTTGATGACCGCCATCTCGACCAGCGCCCACAGCCCCAAGCCGCCGAACAGCACGACCGCCGCCGTATCGCCGTTGACCAGCAAATGGGCGGCGGCCCAAAGCGTCACGCCCCACAGCATGGGATGGCGGATCTTGGTGCGGACGACGCCCTTCACCCGGCCGATATCCATCAGGAACAGGGCGACCAGCATGAGTGCGTTGTTGGCGTGCCAAGTCCACATCGGCAGGGCGTAGAGAAAGTCCGTTTCCGCCGCCCGGTAACCCATGATCATCAGGCCCAAACTGATCAGCACCAGCAGCGCGACCAGTGCCCGCCCCTTATTGCCCAGGGCTTCTCGCTGACGCGGAGCCACGCGCTTGAACAGATGGGCGGCGCTCCAGATGACGAGCCCGAGAATGAGCCAGATCATGAATTCAACCTCCGCCTAGCTAACCGCAGAAAATTCGCTGAACGCTTTTTCCGTCCAATCGTCCTGCGGCATGACGGCGCGGCGTTCCGACAGCAGGGCGCGGGTCAGCGCCGTGTTGCCCGATTTGCGGGCGGCATCGATGAGGATCAGGTTGAACAGGTCGCGTTGCGCATGGCTGCCGCCCATCATCCACATCTCGTAGCGCACGGGGATCATGGCGTCGGCCACGTCGCCGTATCGCCCGTCGCGGTAGGCGATCAGCGCGTCGACCAGGGGCACGCCGAGCGCCTTCATGATCGGCAGGTTGCTGTCGTCCTCGGGCCCTTCATAGGCCGCCATGAATTCACGCATCTCATGGACCTTGCCGTCGCCCATGGCGGCCAGGGCCAAGGCATAGTGCAGATCGACGAAGGTCAGGATGTGTTCCTCCGTGCGAGCCTGCACTTTGGCCGCCAACGGCGTCCAGCGCCCACCCACGTCCAGGCCCATGATCTCCAACCGCTGCAGCAGCGAGACCGCGTTGCAGATGTCCAGATATTCTTCCGAGTCAGGGGCCGCGACATGGGCGTCGTACTGCGCCATGACGTCGTCCATGCGGCCCTGGTCCATCATCATCAGGGCTTCGTGCCACCAGATGTGGTTCTGAAAATTATTGGCCTGGGTCCAATGGGGGCGCAGGCGGTCGATCCAGGCCAGGCCGTCGTCCTGGCGGTCCTGCATCTCCATGACATGGGCAAAGGCATGGGTCGCCCAGGGGTCCATGGGTTCAAGCTCGATGGCCTGCTCCGCCGCTGCCTGGGCCCGGGCGTAATCGCCCGATTCCTCGAATCCGAAGGCCTGCATGCCCTTGAGATATGAGTACCCGGGCACGTCCACGTCCCAGGCCGGCATGATCCGATTCACGGAATCGCGCAGCCGCCGGGCGTCGCCGGAATAGAAATTGGCGAAATGGGCCAAACGCGCGGCCAGGATATCGCGCGGGTGGTCCAGCAGGATTTCCTCCCACAGCCGGGCCGCGCCATCCATGTTGCGCGCCGTCCACAGACCCGCCGCGCGGGCGTGCATCTGTTCGCGGGGGCTGGCATTGGCCGCCAGTTCCTGCGCCTTGGCGGCGGCCTGCTGCGCTTTCGGCATCAAGCCGCCCATGGCCATGAGCATCATGAAATAGGCCTTCAGGCAATGCGCCATGGCCATGTCGCCGTCGGCGGCGAACACGGATTTCAGGCGGTCGCCCGTGTCGGGCGCCATGGACAGATAGCCGTCCATGACATGGTCGAAGGCCTGGATGGCCTCGGCACCCGCCGCCGTCAGGGTGAGGTCACGTTTGTCGGTAAAGATGGCCATGGTCAGATGCTCGATCCCGTATTCCATTTTGCAGACGGGAAAATTACACCATATGGTCCTGGGACGCGACCGGGCACGATCCCGTCCCAACCAACAAAGCAGGAAACCGATATGAAGCAGATGATCGAAACCGATGCGCGCCAGGTCAAGCAATGGCTGGACGACGGCAGCGCCGTCATCATCGACGTGCGCGAGGCCGACGAGTTGGCCCAGGCCCGCGTGCCCGGCGCCCTGCACAATCCCATGTCGGGATTCGATCTGGAAATGCTGGCCGGGCTGGAGGGCAAGCGCCTGGTCTTCATGTGCGCCATGGGCATGCGCTCCCTGCAGGTCGGCAGTTACCTGCTGCAGAACGACATGGTCGATGATGCCTACAACCTATCCGGCGGCATCCAGGGCTGGGCCATGGCGGGGTATGAGGTCGAGACGGGGTGAGCCCCGCCTAGGGCTTCAACGCCCCGATCAGAAACTCGATATTTCCTTCCGGCCCCTTGATCGGGCTTGGCGTGATGCCCAGGACCGTCCAGCCGCAGTCGTTCGCGACGAAGGCCTGGACCTCGTCGCAGACGGCTTGGTGGACCGCCGGGTCGCGGACCACGCCGCCCTTGCCGACCAGACCGGGCCCGGCCTGAAACTGCGGTTTGATGAGGGCGACCAAATGCGCCCCCGGTTTGGCCAGGGCCATGGCCGGCGGCAGGACCTTTTCCAGGCCGATGAAGCTGACGTCGCAGACGATCAAATCGATGGGATCGGGCACCTGTTCCGCCGTCAGGTGGCGGGCATTGGTTTTTTCCAGCACCACCACGCGGTCGTCCGTGCGCAGTTTCCAATCCAACTGCCCCTGCCCCACGTCGATGGCGTAGACCTTGGCGGCGCCATTGGTCAGCAGCACGTCCGTGAAGCCGCCGGTGGAGGCGCCCAGGTCGAGGCAGATCAAACCCGTCGGGTCGATGCGAAAATGGTCGATGCCTTTGGCCAGCTTTTGCCCGCCGCGTGACACCCAGGGATGGTCCTTGCCCTTGACGGAGATTTCCGTGTCGGCGGCGATTTGCGCGCCGGGTTTGTCGAAGCGGCGATCGGTGCCGAAGACAAGCCCCGCCATGACCAGGGCCTGGGCCTTGGTCCGGCTGTCGGCCAGGCCGCGGTCGACCAGCAATTGGTCGAGCCGGATTTTCGGTGCTTTTGCCATGGCGCGAGACTACCCCGCCGAACGCGGCTTGGCGACGCCGGCCGTCACCCGCACAGCCTTTAAGCGCGGGCCGGTTCGGTCAATTCGTCGGCCCGGCCGAGGGCCGACATCACCGTGGCGACGATGCCCGCGGCATCCAGGCCCGCCTGGGCGACCTGGGCTTCGGGCTTGTCCTGCTCCAGGAAGGCATCGGGCATGGTCACGGCGCGCACCTTCAGGCCGTTTTCCAACAGCCCGTCGTTGGCCATGAATTGCAGCACCTGGGCGGAGAAGCCGCCGATGGAGCCTTCCTCGACCGTAACCAGAACTTCGTGGTCATTGGCCAGCTTGCGCACCAGGTCCTCGTCAATCGGTTTGGCGAAGCGCGCGTCGGCGACGGTCACGGACAGCCCCCGCGTGCCGAGGTCTTCGGCCGCCTTCAGGCATTCCTGCAAGGGGGCGCCCAGGGACAGAATGGCGATGGCCGAGCCTTCGCGCACGATACGGCCCTTGCCGATCTCAAGCGGTGTGCCCTTGGCCGGCAGTTCGACGCCCACGCCCTCACCGCGCGGATAGCGGATCGCCGACGGGCGGTCGTTGATGCCGGCGGCGGTTGCCGTCATGTGCATCAGTTCGGCCTCGTCCGAGGGCGCCATCACGACGAACCCCGGCAGGGTGCAGAGGTACGGCAGGTCGAAAGCGCCGCAGTGGGTCGAGCCGTCGGCGCCGACATAACCGGCCCGGTCGATGGCGAAGCGCACGGGCAACGACTGGATCGCCACGTCGTGGACGACCTGATCGTAGGCGCGCTGCAGGAAGGTGGAATAAATCGCGCAGAACGGCTTGTAACCTTCGGTCGCCATGCCGGCGGCGAAGGTCACGCCATGCTGTTCGGCGATACCAACGTCGAAGGAGCGGTCCGGGAAGCTTTCGGAAAACTTGTCAACGCCCGTGCCGCCGGGCATGGCGGCGGTGATGGCGACGATCTTGTCGTCGTCCTTGGCTTCCGCGATCAGGGCCTTGGCGAACACCGAGGTATAGCTCGGCGCATTGGCGATGGCCTTGTGCTGCTTGCCGGTGACGACGTCGAATTTCGACACGCCATGGTACTTGTCGGCGGATTCCTCGGCCGGCTTGTAGCCATGGCCCTTTTCCGTGACGACATGCAGCAGGACCGGGCCCGGCACCGCATCATCGCGCAGGTTCTTCAGCACGGGCAGCAGATGGTCCAGGTTGTGGCCGTCGATGGGACCGACGTAATAGAAACCCAGTTCCTCGAACAGGGTGCCGCCGGTCACCATGCCGCGGGCGTATTCATCGACCTTGGCCGCCGCCTGCTCGATGGAGCGCGGGAACTTCTTGGCAAGTTCCTTGGCGAAATGACGGGCGGAGCGGAACTGCTTCGACGAAATCAGTTGCGACAGATATGCCGACAAGGCACCCACGGGCGGGGCGATCGACATGTCGTTGTCGTTGAGGATGACGATCAGCTTGGCGTCCATGGACCCGGCGTTGTTCATGGCTTCGTAGGCCATGCCGGCGGTCATCGCGCCGTCGCCGATCACAGCGATGACGTTCTTGGGCACGCCGGCCAGCTTGCTGGCCACGGCCATGCCCAGGCCCGCCGAGATCGAGGTCGAGCTGTGGGCCGCGCCGAACGGGTCGTATTCACTTTCCGTGCGCTTGGTGAAGCCCGACAACCCCCCGCCCTGGCGCAGGGTATGCATGCGTTCCCGGCGACCGGTGAGAATCTTGTGCGGATAGCACTGATGGCCGACGTCCCAGATCAGACGGTCGTTCGGTGTATCGAAGACATGATGGATGGCGGCGGTCAGTTCGACCACACCCAGGGACGCGCCCAGATGGCCGCCGGTGATCGACACGCTGCGCACCGTATCGTCGCGCAGTTCACGGACCAGCTGCTTCAACTCATCGATTGAAAAATCCCGCATGTCCTTGGGATCGCCGACACGGTCCAGGATCGGGGTGAGGCTTTCTTGTTCCAAGTTTCAGACCCTCAAATTGATATCCGGACGCACGGTCCGGACCACTTGTTGCTGTTGCTTCTGTCGTATCGGCCGAATCAGGTGCGCCGTTCGACGATGAATCGCGCCAGTTGCTTGAGAAGGTCGGCTTTTTCGCCGAATATTTCAAGGTGTGCCGCCGCCTGTTCACTGAGCACGTCAGCCTGCTGACGTGCCTTGTCAACGCCCAGCAGGGATACGAAGGTGGCCTTGTTGGCATCCGCGTCCTTGCCGGTCGCCTTGCCGACCAGCGCCGCATCACCTTCGACATCCAACAGGTCGTCGGCAATTTGGAAGGCCAAGCCAATGTCGTGGGCATAGGCATGCAGGGCCGTGCGGGCCTCGTCCGAGGCCTTGCCCAGGATCGCCCCTGCTTCCGCGGAAACGGCAATCAGATCGCCGGTCTTCATGCGCTGCAAACGGGTGATCTGGGCCATGTCCAGGTGGTTCTTTTCCGCCCATAGATCCATCATCTGCCCACCGACCATGCCGTGGTCGCCGGCCGCCTTGGCCAGGGCGAGAACCAGATCGGCGCGCACCCGGGCATCGGAATGGGTTTCCGGTGCAGCCAGCACCTCAAAGGCCTTGGTCAGCAGGGCGTCGCCGGCCAGAATCGCCGTCGCCTCGTCGAACTTGATATGGCAGGTCGGCTGGCCACGGCGCAGGTCGTCGTCATCCATGGCCGGCAGATCGTCGTGGACCAGGGAATAACAATGGACCATTTCAACCGCCGCCGCCGCGCGCAGGGCCGATGTCGTATCAACACCGAACAGCGCCGCACTCTGCGTTACCAGGAACGGACGAACCCGCTTGCCCCCGGCCAGGGAGGCATAGCGCATGGCTTCGACCACGCGCGCCTCGGGCGTATCCGTCAGCGGCATCAAGGCATCAAGCATGTCCGTCACTTGCTTGGCGTTATCGCCCAGTGCGGCCTGAAACTCCGAATTGGAATCTTTCATTTACTTCTTTTTCCGGGACTATTCTTGGTCGGCGGGTTCGGTCGTCAGGGTGCCGCCGCTACCGACGACGATCTTATCGACACGCAATTGCGCTTCCTTGAGTTTGGCCTCGCAATGAGTCTTCAATGCGACGCCCCGCGAGTAGGAATCGATGGCCTGATCCAAGGACCCGGCCCCTTGCTCCAGCCCGCGCACGATGTCTTCAAGCTCGCTCATCGCATCCTCGAAGCTCAAGGCGCGGACATCCGCCGGAATTTCCGTCTGGGCGTCGGTGTCTGGGGTTTTCTGCTTGGCCATGGAATACCTTATCGACAAGGCGCGGGAGTGTAGGGCCCCCGCCCCTGTACCGCAAGTGCGAAGCCCCGGCGGCGGCGGAATTCAGGGGTTTACTGCGTCATCAGGGCGCGCACATGCCCCGCACTGCTTTCCGCCAGGGCGTTCAGGTCATAGCCCCCTTCAAGACAGGACACCACCCGATTGTCGCAACAATCGCGGGCGACCCGCAAAAGTTCGACCGTGACCCAGACGAAATCCTCGGTCGTGAGCATCAACGAGGCCAGCGGGTCCCGCGCATGGGCATCGAATCCGGCGGAGATAATCAGAAGATCGGGGTTGAAATGGCGCAGCGCCGGCAGGATGCGGTCGCTATACCCCCTGCGGAAGGCATCCGTGCCATCGCCCGGGTTAAGCGGCAGATTGCAGATGTTGTCCGCCACGCCCGTGTCCTGCAGCTTGCCCGTGCCCGGATAGGCGGGCCATTGATGGGACGACGCGTAGAACAGGTTGGGGTCGCTCTGAAACGAATGCTGTGTGCCGTTGCCGTGGTGAACGTCGAAATCCACCACCGCGACCTTCTCAATGCCCGCGGTCTTCTGGGCATGACGGGCGGCGATGGCGACCGTGTTGAACAGACAAAACCCCATGGCCTGCGACGATTCCGCATGGTGGCCCGGCGGGCGCACGGCACAGAAGGCGTTGCGCGCCTCGCCGCTGAGAACCGCATCGACCGCGGAACAGGCGCCGCCGGCGGCGCGGAGCGCGGCTTCCGCCGATTTCGGCGACATGCTGGTGTCCGGGTCCAGGTAGACACGCCCTTCCGTGGGCACGTTGTCCATCACCGTTTCCACGTAGTCGTGCCCGTGAGTGTTTTCGATCACGCCCAGGTCGAGCATCGGCGCTTCAAGGCGCAGCAGATTGGCGAACGGCTCAGCCTCCAGGGCCTGCATGACCGCGCGCAGGCGTTCCGGGCATTCCGGATGGCCGCGACCCGGGTCATGCTCCACGCAGGCCTGATGGAAATATAGCTGCGTCGTCATTGGCGTCGTTCCTTTCTCCCGCTCCTTTACTCAGGACGGGTTCGCGTCACTGTTTCGCCCCGCCTGTCGTCAGAACCCGGAGATAGTCCACGAGATTGGCAAGCTGTTCTTTGTCCGGCACCTGCTGCACTGGCATCTTGGTGCCCGGCAAAAACTTGTCAGGCCCCTGGTAAAACAGATCAAATAGGGTTTTTTCGTTCCAAGTAAAGGACTTGTTTCTGAGCGCACCGGAATAGTTATAGCCCTCGACCGCACCGACCCGCCGCCCCCACAACCCTTCGAAATGCGGGCCGGAGCGCGTCGCCGCCTGGGCGTTCAAGGCATGGCAATTGGCGCATTTGGTGTACAGCCGGGCACCAGGGTGATCGCTCGACAGCCAGGGTTGCTTGCCGGTCTTGTCACTGGCCTTGAGCCCGATGCGGTCCCCCGTTTCCAGATGCCATACGGCGGTGGTCTCATCAGCGCTGGCAGTCAACGCAAAACGGCCGTCCGGCGCGAAGCGGGCGGCCCAGATGATTTTTTCGTGGGCGGGAATGGTTGTCAGGATAGCACCGGTCGCCAGATCCCATTCCATCAGGCGCCCGTCCCGGCCCGCCGACAAAGCCCGCCGCCCATCCGGCGATACCGCGGCGGCATAAACCTGGCCGGTGCGATCCTCGCTATGGGTAAGGACGGAGACGGCCTCACCCGTTTTGACGTCCCACAGGCGCAGCGTGCGGTCGATGCTGGCCGTCAACAGGCGCTTCCCCCCAGGCAACGCATTCATTTTCGTAATGCCCTGACGGTGCCCTTCGAGAACGCCCTGCAGGCGGCCGTCTTTGATCGACCACATTCCGACCTTGCCGTCGTGCCCACCGGCGGCCACCCAAGCACCGCCGTTGACGAAGGCGACATCGTTGATCGGCGCGGAATGCGTGATCACGCGGATTGCCTCGCCTGTCGCCATATCCCAGATCCGTAGGGTCTTGTCCCAGGAACCGGTGGCAATCTGCTGGCCGTCGGGCGATACGGCCGCCGCCATGACCTTGTGGCCATGTCCGGTCAGACGCCGAACCAGTTTGCCCGAAGGCACGTTCCAGATGATCGCCGACTTGTCATCGCTGGTGGTCACGGCATGCTTGCCGTCGGGCGTGAACACGGCACTGGTCACCGGCCCTTCGTGGGCGTCAAGGACTGCCACTTCCGCCTGGGTTCCGAAATCCCACAGACGCGCCGTGAAATCGAAACTGGCCGTGACGACCCAATGGCCGTCCGGCGATACGTCGACTGCCCGCACCATGCCGCCGTGACCGATCAGGTCGGCGCGCGCACCGCCCGGTATCGCCGCGGCCAACAGCATCGCGAAGCAACCCGCCAAAAACCGGGAAACGCGGGGCAACCGAACAATCGGCCCATGGATGGGAAGGTCGGCGCGCGGGGCGGTCAGCATCGGCATGGTAAATATATTGGAAGAAGCCCCGCCCCTTGCCAACCGCCTTTTCGCCATGCGCAAATAGACCGCCTTGATGGGGATTTACGTGCAAATTTGCTTGCAATACTGATTGCGGGGCGCACGCCCCCTGCCTAAACTGGCGCCCGCCGCAGGCCCGGACCCGAATTCGGGCCCGAACCAGAGGAACGCCCCTTGATGTCCGCAGCCCGGCCCACCGTCTTTGCCCTATCGACAATCGCCGCCGCCTTGCTATCCCTGACAGCCGCCCGGGCGCAAGCACCGCAGGCCGTGCCCGTCGTCGTAGACCGTGTGGTAACCGAGGATTCGCATCAGAATGTGCCGGTGATCGGCCGCTTCATCGCCCGCCAGGCTGGCCCCGTCGCGGCGCGAATCAGCGGCCCCGTCGCCGAATTCAGGGTCGATGTCGGCGATCGGGTCGCCAAGGGCGACGTCCTGGCCGTGCTGGTCAAGGACAGTCTGAAGTGGGAACAGGAATTGAAGGCGGCCGAATTGAACCGCTTCCAGGCCGCCTTGGAAACAGCCCGGGAAACCCTGAAGCTGCGCCAGCAGGAACTGTCGCGCCTGGAAGGCCTGCGCAAATCGGCTGCGTTCTCGCAGGCCCGGCTTGACGATAAACTTCAGGAAGTCGCCGTCGCCAGGGCCGAGATCGCCGTTGCCGGCGCCCAAATGGCCAGCGCCAAGGCAAACCTAAGATTGGCCGAGATCGCCCTGTCCTATGCCGATGTCGTCGCCCCCTACGGCGGCGTCGTGTCCCGCCGCCACACGGAAACCGGCGCCTTCGTCAACCTGGGCGATCCTCTGATCACCCTGATCAACGACACGGACCTGGAGATTGAGGCCGACGTGCCGTCGCGCAATGTGGGCGGTCTGGTTCCCGGCGTCGGCGTCAGCGCCACGGTGTCGGCCGCCACGACGATCCGGGCCAGCGTGCGTGCCGTCGTGCCCGATGAAAATCCTCAGACCCGCACCCGCACGGTGCGCTTCCGCCTTGATGCGCCGGCCGACGGGATCGGCATCGCCGCGAACCAGAGCGTGACGCTCAGCATTCCCGCCGCGCGCGCCGCCTCGGTGGTCACCGTGCACAAGGACGCGATCCTCAACCGCCTGGGCAAGACCGTCGTGTTCCTGCACGAAGGGGGCAAAGCCCTGGTCCGCCCGGTGCGCCTGGGCGCGGCCATGGGCAGCCGTTTGATCGTCGAGGGCGGTCTGGCCGCGGGCGATCTGGTGGTTGTGCGCGGCAACGAACGTTTGCGCCCCGGCCAGGACATCTCGTTCACCCCGCCGCCGAACAGCGGCGAGGCAGCCCCCGCCGCCGATGCGGCCCCGACGCCTAAGCCGAAGACATGAGGCCCGGAGACGCCGCCCCATGGACCTGATCCGGTTATCCATCCAGCGCCCCATCGCCGTCATGGCCGCGGTACTGATGCTGATCTTGTTCGGCGTCGTGGCGCTTTATTCGATCCCGATCCAGTTGACGCCGGACATCCGCAAACCGGTCATCAGCGTCGAAACGGTCTGGCCCAGCGCCGCCCCGGCCGAGGTTGAGCGCGAAATCATCGTCAAGCAGGAAGAGGTCCTGAAGGGCATCGAGGGGCTGGAGGAAATCCGCTCCGAATCCCAGGACGGACGCGGGCGCATCAACCTGGAATTCGCCATCGGCACCAATATGGACAAGGCCCTTCTGCTGGCCTCCAACCGGCTTGACCGGGTCAACGGCTATCCCGAGGAAGCGGACGAACCGTCGATCCAGACCGCCAGCGCCGAGGACAACCCCATCGCCTGGTTCGTGATCATCCGTAAGCCCGGCAACAACGAGGAAATTCACCGGTTCGGCGATTTCGCCGAGGAGGTAATCCAGGACCGCATCGAGCGTGTGGCCGGCGTGGCGCGGGTTAACCTATACGGCGCCGCGCGCAAGGAAATGACGATCTTCGTCGAACCGGACCGCATGGCGCGCTACGGCCTGACCGTGACGGACGTGGTCGACAAGCTACGCGCCGCCAATTCGTCGGTGTCGGCGGGCGATGTGGACGAAGGCAAGCGCCGCTATGTCGTGCGCACCGAGGGCGAATTTCAGCGCCTGGAAGACGTATCCGGCGTGATCCTGCGCTCTGACCGCGACCCTGCGACAGGACGCTTCGCCCGCGTCACCGTGGGCGACATCGCGGCCGTCGCCTGGGACACCTCCAAGCCGACCGAACGCATCCGCTTCAACGGCCAGCCGGCCATGGCCTTCAACGCCGTCCGCGAAGGCGGCGCCAACGTGATCGAGGTCATGCAGGGCATCCGCGAGGCGGTGAAGGAGCTGAACGAATACGCCCTGCCGTCGCAGGCCCTGGAACTGCGACAGGTCTACGACGAAACCATCTACATCAATTCGTCCATCGACCTGGTGCAGCAGAACATCCTCGTCGGCGGCGCGCTGGCGGCATTGATGCTGCTGCTGTTCCTGCGGTCGGGCGGGGCGACGCTGATCGTGTCCATGGCGATCCCCGTGTCCGTGATCGGCGCCTTCGTCGCCATGGCCGCCATGGGCCGGTCGCTGAACGTGATCTCATTGGCCGGGATCGCCTTCGCCGTCGGCATGGTCGTCGACGCGGCGATCGTGGTGCTGGAAAACATCTTCCGCCACCGCGAACTGGGTCGCTCGCGGGCCGAAGCCGCCTATCGCGGGGCCAAGCAGGTCTGGGTCGCGGTCCTGGTGTCCGCCTTGACCACAGTGATGGTGTTCATCCCGGTCCTGGTCATGGACCTGGAGGCCGGCCAGCTGTTCCGCGACATCGCCGTGGCGCTGTCGGTTTCCGTGCTGATTTCCCTGCTGGTCGCCGTCACCCTGATCCCGGCGTTGGCCAACCGCATTCTGGGATCGCCCGGCGAGGACAGCATTGTCCGCCGCCATATCCCGGTGATCGACGATTTCGCGGCCCTGTTCATGAAGTCGCTGATGGGCCTGACCAAATGGGTCACCGCGTCGCGCCTGCGCTCCGTCATCATGGTCACCGTACTGTGCAGCATCTGCACCGGCGTCACCTGGCTGTTGCTGCCCAAGCTGGAATACCTGCCCTCGGGTAACCGCAACCTCATCATCGGCTTCATCGTGCCGCCGCCGGGCTACAACCTGGACACCATGGAACAGATCGCCCGCGGCTATGAGCAAGAGGTATTCCCACTGCTGGCCGAGGTTTCGGGACCGGAGCCGGACGCCCAGGGCCGGCCCAAGCTGAACCGCTTCTTCTTCGTCACCTTCCGCGGCCGCACCATTCTGGGCGCCGCCGCCCATGACCCCTCGCGGGTCAAGGACCTGATCCCGATCCTCAGCGAGGCCGCGTTCAAGGAACCGGGCACGCTTGGCCAGATTACCCAACGCTCCCTGTTCGGGCGCGGCGTCACGGGCACCCGCGCCATCGACCTGAACATCCTGGGCCCGGACCTAGAGCCGCTGATGGAGGTGGCCCTCAAGACCTTCAACCGCGTCAACCAGGAGTTCCCCCGCAAGGAAGGCAATCAGGTCCGCCCGCAGCCCGAACTTGTCCTGGGCGCGCCCGAACTGCGCATCCGTCCCAACCGGGTGAAGCTCGCCGACAACGGCGTGACCGCGCGCCAGTTGTCGGACACCATCGACGCCTTCAACGACGGCCTGCGCATCGCCGAAATCACCGTCGGCAACAAGCTGGTCGATCTGATGATCAAGGGCCCCTTGGACCAGGTCACCGAAACCCAGGGCATCAGCAACCTGCCGGTCGTGACCTCGGCCGGACTGATCATTCCGGCCGCGTCCCTGTCCGACATTGAAATGACCACGGGCCCGACCCAGATCAATCACTTCGAACGTCAGCGCGCGGTGACGCTATCGATCCTGCCGCGCGACGACGTGCCGCTGGAACAGGCGCTCGACATCATCAAAACCAAGATCATCGACCCCATGTATGCCGAGGGCCTGCCGCCCGGTACTTCGCTGCGCCTCACCGGCACGGCGGACAAGCTGAACCAGACATGGCAGGCCATGAAGCTCGACCTGGGGATCGCCGTGATCATCGTCTATCTGGTCATGGCGGTGCTGTTCGAAAGCTTCCTTTATCCGCTCATCATCATGCTGTCGGTGCCGCTGGCCACGGCGGGGGGTGTGGTCGGGCTGTCGTTGCTGAACATGTTCACATTCCAGCCGCTGGACATGCTGACCCTGCTGGGCTTCGTGATCCTGATCGGCATCGTCGTCAACAACGCGATCCTGCTGGTGCATCAGACCCTGGTGCACCTCCGCGAAGACGGCATGACCGCGGCCGAGGCGATCCGCGAGGCGACCAGCAACCGAATCCGGCCGATCTTCATGTCGACCCTGACCAGCGTGTTCGGGATGATGCCGCTGGTGGTGTTCCCGGGGGCCGGCTCGGAGCTCTATCGCGGGCTGGGCTCGGTCGTGTTGGGCGGCCTGTCGCTGTCGGCGATCTTGACCCTTGCCATCATTCCGCCCCTTTTGACCCTTGTCATCGGGGTCGGCGAAAAACGGGGGAAACCTTCGGCCGGCCAGGGCACCGACGCCCCCGCCGCAGACCCCCAGGCAGCTGAATAACCGTGATGACCCTAAATCGAAAAACCGAAACGTCTAGACCACGGTCTGTCCAAAAGTATGGGCATACCCTGGCCTTTTGTCCGGTTTTATCCGCGCGAGAAAATGCTTATATAAGCCCCTAGCACCCCACCGCGCGTAAACCTGAGGGTGAACGGGCGCGGTCAATAGCAACAACAACCATCGCAATAAGGACAATAACAACCGCCATGCCAACTTATACCGTAGAACAGAACCACGAACAGGCCAGCGCCCTTCTCAAGGCCATGAGCAACCCTCACCGCCTTCTCGTGCTGTGCCACCTTGCCCGCGGCGAAAAATGCGTGGGCGAACTGGAAACCATCGTCGGACTGTCGCAGTCCGCCCTGTCGCAACACTTGGCGCGCCTGCGCCATGACGGCGTGGTCAAAACCCGCCGCGACGCGCAGACGATCTATTATTCCCTGCGGGGTGATGAAGCGATGACGATCCTTGAGGCGCTGGCCGGGCTGTTCGAAATGCCCGCCGTCATCGAAAAGGCGCGTATCGCCGTTTAATGCATGAAGCCGGCTTGGGGGGCGGCATTGCCGCCCCCGCGCCGGTTATTTCATATGGGCGGCGTAACGCCGCCCGGCAATTCCCTGGATAGGGTTAGCCCAGGCCGAGAATGCCCCGTGCCTCGTCCGGCGTGGCAACCGACGATCCCAGATTTTCGATGATCGCCGCCGCGCGTTCGACCAGGGCCGCGTTGGACGGTGCCAGTTCGCCAGCCCCCAGGTAAATGTTGTCTTCCAAGCCGACCCGCACGTTGCCGCCCAGAAGGACCGCTTGGGCGACCATGGGGAACTGTTGGCGCGAGATGCCGAAGGCCGACCAGGGCGCCCCTTCGGGCAGGCGGTCGCGCATGTGCATCATGGCTTCCGGGGTCGCCGTGGCGCCGTAGGAAATGCCCAGGCACAGTTGGAAATAAGGCGGAGAGTCGATGTGGCCTTCCTTGATCAGCTGCTTGCACAGTTCGATGTGCCCGGTGTCGAACACTTCCAATTCCGGCTTCACACCCGCCGCCTTGATGCGGTCGGCCATCACACGCATATGACGCGGCACGTTCATGAAGGCGCGTTCGCCGAAGTTCATGGTCGCGACGTCGAGCGAGCAAACCTCCGGCTTCAGCTTTTCCACATGTGCGGTGCGTTTTTCCGGGGTGACGTATTCCGTGCCCGGACCGGCGATCAGCGGGTCTTCGTCGCTCGGCATATAGCGGGCACCGGGTCCGGTGGTCAGGTTGATGATCATGTTCGAGCCGGCGTCGCGGATGCGCTTCACGACTTCTTCGTAGTACTCGAACTTCATGCTCGGCGTACCGTCGGGTTCACGCACATGGATGTGACAGACCGCCGCCCCCGCCTTTGCGGCGTCGAGCGACGATTGCGCGATCTGTTCCGGCGTGACGGGCGTCGCCTTGGTTTTTTGCGTGGTCGGCGCCGACCCGGTGACGGCGCAGGTAATAATTGTCTTTTGGCTCATGGTGGCCATTTCCTCCTGGTTTATTGTGCCGACATCATACGCACAGCAGCAGCCGGGCGGAAAGACGCCAACATGTCGGCAAACACCTGCCCAGAACAAATGGCATAAAAAGCGGGGTCGTTGTCATTGCGCCAAATACCGGGTCGCAGCACACTACGGCCATGGCACCCGATACGACATCACAGGCGGATATGCCCGCGCGCCGACTAACCGCGCCGAAGCGGATCGGCATCGTCATTTTTGACCGTTGCCAGATCATCGACGCAACGGGCCCCGCCGCCGTGTTCGGGTCCGCCAACGAAATCCATCAGGCCAACGGCGGCAGCGGCCCGCTCTATGACCTGCGCATGATCGCCCGCCGCCCGGGCCCCGTGCGCACATCGACCGGCGTCTCCCTGTTCGCCGACAGCGCCCTCAAGGACGCGGTCCCGCCGTTCGACACATTGATCTGCGCCGGCGGCAAGGGGTCCCTGAAATTCACCGAAGACGCGGATGCCATCGACGACATCCGCCGCTTGACGAAATCGGCGCGGCGCGTGGTTTCCGTCTGCACTGGGGCTTATGTTCTGGCCGTTGCCGGGCGGCTCGACGGACGCCGCGCGGTGACCCATTGGGCCCATTGCCGAAATCTAGCCGACCGGTTTCCCAAAGTCAGGGTCGACCCTGCCCCGATCTTCATCAAGGACGGCAACATCTATACCTCGGCCGGCGTGACCGCGGGCATGGACCTTGCCTTGGCGCTGCTGGAGGAAGACCACGGCAAGGCCCTGGCGCTAGAGGTCGCGCGGGAAATGGTCATGTTCATGAAGCGCCCCGGCTCTCAGGCCCAGTTTTCACGCCAATTGTCGGCACAGATGGCACCGCGGGGAAACATCCGCGACGTGCAGATCTGGCTGCTGGACCGGCTGGCCGAGGACATCAGCGTCGAAACCATGGCCGAACAGGCTGCCATGAGCCTGCGCACCTTCAACCGTCATTTCAAGAAAGCCACGGGCCGCACGCCCGCCGGCTTTGTCCAAGAGGCCCGTATCGAGGCGGCCCGCAACCTGTTGGAAGACAGCGACCTGCCCGTCAAGTTGATCGCCCGGCAATGCGGCTTCGGCGACGAAGAACGCATGCGCCGCGCCTTTCACCGCAATCTGGGGGTCAGCCCCCAGGACTACCGGATGCGGTTTGCCTCCCTGGCCCCCGCCTAACCTTTTCCCGAACCCCAACCCTGACCGGAGATACCATTATGACCACGCAAATCGGCATTCTCACCTTCAACGACATGGAAGAACTCGACGCCATCGGCCCCTGGGAGGTGTTCTCCTGGGCCGCCAAGCAGGAAGATTCCGGCCTCGCCGTCTGCACCATCGGATCGGGCAGCCGTGAGATCACATGCGCGAAGGGCCTTCGGATCGTCACCGATTACACCCTGGAAGACCATCCCAAGTTGGACATCGTCTTGGTCCCCGGCGGCCAGGGCACGCGGGCGATCTTCGCCAACGGCGGGCCGGAGATCGACTGGCTGAAGAAGGTCGCGCCGGACTGCACCTGGGTGACCAGCGTGTGCACGGGTGCGCTGCTGCTGCACCGGGCGGGTCAGCTGCAGGGCAAGCGGGCGACGACCTATTGGGCGGCGGTCGACCTGTTGCGCGGCGGCGGTAACGTCGAGGTTATGGACGATGTGCGCTTCGTGCGCGACGGCAATGTCGTCACCTCGGCGGGCATTTCCGCCGGCATGGACATGTCGTTGTGGCTGCTGGGCCAGCTGAAAAGCCCGGAATTCGCGCGCTTCGTCCAGAAAGGGATCGAATACTTCCCGGCCCCGCCCTATACGGCGGCCGCCTGATAGCGGTAGACCCCGGCGGCGTCGACGGAGCGGCGCACGCGTCCAAGCGTCATCAGGTGATGCAGATGCGCCAGACTTTCGCCGATGGCAAAGAACATCTGGTGGGTGTCCATCTCGCGCTTGAACAGATGTTCCAACACGTCGACCGCCGTCGCCCCGCCGTCGCCGTCCCGCGCCGCACAGGCGGTCTGGGCGGCGTCCAGGCGCTCCACATGATGGGCGGCAAGGTCGTCCAGGCGCTCCAGAAGCCCCCGGAACGGCCAGTTATGGGACGGCAGCACCAAGGTATCGGCCGGCAGGTCCTTGAACCGCTTCAGGCTGTCCAGGAACCGCGCCAGGGGGTCCGCCTCCGGCTCCTGCGGCCAGACGGAGACGTTGGGGCTGATCTTGGGTAGGATCTGGTCGCCGGAAATCAGCACGCCCAGGTCGGCACAATACAGGCAGGCGTGTTCCGGCGAATGGCCGTTGCCTTCGATCACGCGCCAGGAATGGGCCCCGACGGCGAATTCGTCGCCGTGCGCAATGCGCCGGATGGCCGCCGGAATGGGCGAAATATTGCCGCCGTAACGCCCGACCCGGCGTTCGACCTGGTCCAGACGCTCACCGGTAAAGCCGGCCGCCTTATAAAACGCGTGGGACACCGGCCCCGCGCTCTCACTCGTTTCGAAACTGAGCATGCGCCCCGTGGCCCATTCCGTGTACGGCATCCACAGCGGCACCTTGAAACGCGCCGCCAGCCAGCCCGCCAACCCCACGTGATCGGGATGGAAATGGGTGACGATGATGCGTGTGACGGGCTTGCCGCCCAGGGTGTTCTCGAACACGCGGTCCCAGGCGGTGCGGGTTTCCTCGGTGTTGATGCCGGTGTCGACGAGAGTCCAGCCGTCGCCGTCTTCCAGCATCCACAGGTTGATATGGTTCAGCTTGAACGGCAGGGGCATGCGCAGCCAGCGCACGCTGGGCACGACCTCCCAGGTTTCGCCAAGGGGCGGTTCACCGTCGAAGGCATAATCGGGTTGGAAAGACACGGAAGGATGGGCTCCGAATGGTCGTCAGGGCGGGAATGTGACTGCTACCACGCATCGCGGCGCCCGGGCAAGCCGGGTCGGGGCGGCGTCAGGGAACAGATTAAGGACGGCTGAGGGGGATGAGGCCCGCCCTAAGCGGCATGGCAGAACGGCCCGGATTCATCAATCGCCACGGTCTCGGCATTTTCACAGCCAAGGCGTTCAAGCACCTCTCGCGCCCGTTCCCGGGGAACCAGGGAAAGCTGATCGTCGGAAGCGCTCCAATAGAAATCGACATGCGCCTGATGCGCCAGATGGGTTGGCGTGATGACGAAATATTCCGGGTCGTTGCGCGATACATAAACCAGCAATTGCGGTCTCATCGGCTTGGTTCTCCTCATCTTCCTTAAGCGGATGTTTTTGAAGGAGGACGTTGTTGTCCGCGTTCTTTATCGCAGACAACGCGATCAAACACTATTGACCGAAAGTATAGGATTCAGGGCGAATAGGTATGCACATGACCACAACCATGCCGAGGCAGCCCCCGCCGCCCCGGCATGCCGTGTCATCATTTCCGGAGAACCGGATAGGCGTAGTCGTAGACCAGGTCGGTGGCGCGGGCCGGCTCATGACAGCCCAGGCAATCGGTGACGTAATCCTTGGTCTGGGTCTTTTTCGTTTCGTCGGCGGCGAAGAACGACCATCCCCAGCCGTCCCCCCACAGGGGATTTCCGGAAAACCGCCCTTCCCTGTCTTTGACCATGACGAAGTATCCGGCAACGTCGGCGGCGCTGGTCGCCTGACCGGTGGTCAGGTCTTCGGTTTTGCCGTTGAACAGTTCCTTCACCAGGACGGTACCGTCCGGGAACCGTCCAGTCTTCCGGTAGGCGGTGACGGCGTCGCCGGGCGCGTAGACGACGTGCAGGCCAAGTTTGCCGTCCGTGTCCGCGTCACCGGCCACGGCCCAGGCGCCGAGCATGACGTAGCGTTCGCGAAAGCCTTCGGGAACGCGAAGGCTGCCGTCCGCCGCGACGACGCCGTCGGCGAAACCGGAACGGTTGGATTGCGCGAAGGCCGTATCAACGGCAATGGCCAGGATCAGAACCATCGCCGAGGCCGCGGCCACCAGGATCAGGCGCAGGACGCAGTGCCCGCTGTATTCTGTCGATGTCATATCTGCGAATTCCCCATTGAGAATTGAAAACCAACGGCCGACGACGGGGGCGGCGGTGGCGGTGCCGCCCCCGTGCCGGATCACGCCGCCGCCGCGTCGGCGTTGGCGCGAACCACGGGAAAGTCGATGTCCGTGCCGACGATGTGGTTGAAGTAGTTGGTCAGCAGGTTGACGCCGATATGCGCCACGATCTCGACGATTTCACCGTCGCCGAAGCCCGCATCACGCAGGGCCTGAACATCGGCGTCGGCAACCAATCCGCGGGCCGTCACAGCCTTGCGCACGAAGGTCAGGGCCGCCTGCACCTGGGCATCCTCGGACTGACCAGCAAGATTGCGGGTCAACTCGTCCTGGGCGACACCGGTCATCTTGCCGATGGCCGTGTGCGCGGAGGCGCAATAATCACAGGCATTGGCGCCGGCGATGGCCAGGGCGATCTGTTCGCGCAGGCGGGCGTTGAGAAGGCCGCCGCTCAACGCCTTGTTGAGACCGAGATAACCTTCGAGGACCTTCGGCGACTGGGCGAAGGTGGCGAAGATGTTCGGCACGACACCGATTGAGGCCTTAACGCCATCCAACAGGGCCTTGGCGTCACCGGTGGCAGCGGTGTGGTTTACGGGTTGAATTCTGGGCATGTGCGTAACTCCTTATTAGCGGTGGGACAAAGGAGGGAAACAGATCTGTCTCCCTGGTGACGCACTAGGTAACCGATCTGTCTCCTTTTGCAAAACAAAAAATCGAACAATCACACCTTCGTGAACTCAATCCCTACGTTTTCTCATTGTTAATATGGCGATTATGAGGATTTGCACGGGATTTCTTCTCCATGTAATATAGAGACAAATCAGTATCTAATCGGTGCAATGATGAGCGACTCTCAAAGACGCGAACAACTGATCGACACGGCCATCGACCTGTTCGCCAAACACGGCTTTCACGCGACGGGGATCGACCGGATCCTGGCCGTGTCGGGGGTGTCGAAAAAAACGCTGTACCGCCACTTCCGGTCCAAGGACGAGTTGATCCTGGCAGCCCTTCGCAAATACGACGGCCTGTTCCGCAATAACTTCATGCGCGAGGTCGAAAGCCGCGGAACCACGCCGAAGGAACGGCTTCTTGCCGTGTTCGACGCTGCCCGCGCCTGGTTCGAGGACAATTCGTTCTACGGCTGCGTGTTCATCAACGCGGTCGGTGAGTTTTCAGACCCGGACACGCCGATCCGCCATATCTGCAAGGAATTCAAATCGCTGATCCGGGGCTATATCGAACAGCAGTGCCGCGCACTGGGGGTGGCCGACGCGGGGGCACTGGCCGAGGAGTTGTCCATATTGCTGGAAGGGGCGACAGTCACGGCCCAGGTCTCGCAAAACCGCGGGCGCGCGGCCGAGGTCGCCAAGACCGCGGCAACGGTCCTGATCGAAAAGGCGATGAGTGAAAGCGGAGTGGCCTAGCCGCAGGCCAGACTGACGGCAGGGATCAGTGGGCGCGGCTGTATTCGACGCCCTGAGCGACGATCCAGCGCAGTTCTTCCTTCATCAGGTCGACATGGCGCGAGGAATCAGCGCGCAGCAGAGCCTGAATGATCGCCGTCTGCACCGGCGCCGGCATTTCATGGAAGTTTTCCAGCATCAGGAACTTGACGCTGGGCCGCACGGTTTCCGACATCAACAAGCTGATCACCAGCTTTTTGCGGATGTCGTTGCGCATGTTGCCGGCTTCGGTCAGCTGGAAAAATTCCTGCACGAAGTAACGGGGCGACACGCTGCCGTCCATCAGGTTGTGCAGGTTCTGACGCAGGGCCGTGGTGTATTCGGCCCGCGTGCGCACGATAAAGCGCGAGGTTTCGCGGCGCAGCTTGGCGATGGCGTTGGGATCGAAGGCGCTTTCCGTAATCAGCGAAATCGCGTTCTTGACCGCTTCGTGCTTGGAAATATCGCCGACGATCTCAAACATGCCGGAAATCAGGCGCGTCTTGCGGCCAAGCGGCGACAGGCGTGCCACGGCGGCCAGGGCCATGGGGGCTTCCGGGTCACGGGCCGACACCAGGGCAAGCGGCAGCGGGTCTTCGAGACCGCCCAGATCAATGGTCGAATTCAGGAAATTCTCGGGCGCCAGGAATTTGTCGCCGTCGGAAGGCACAACCAGCGGCTCCCGCTTTTTATAGCGGGTCTTGATATCCAGCGCGGTCTTGACGCCTTCTTCCGTCAATCCGAACAGTTTGTCGCTCATTATTCCCTCGTCTTACCCCATGGCACCCTGTGCGGGCCCCTTTCGCCTGCGGTCCCCCGACCGCTTAGATCGGCGTCAGGTGGCAGCCACGCCCAAATGCCTGATGTCCGCGGCTTTGCCACGTTCCACGCCCACGAACCGTGTATCCGTGAACACCTTACGATTTCGCCAGTTCAGGAACAAGCGCAGGCCCGATTCCATATGCGCGCGGTCGAAACCGCAATTGAAGGCCTGCTGCTGCTGAAGGTTGTCGCGCGCCCGCACGGTGCGGATCTGGCCCGCCTCCGGCAGCCCCGGGAACATCGAGGCGGTGACGGCGGCCTCGCTCCCCTTGCGTTCAACCAAGGAATCGAGGATCAGCGTCAGAAACGCGATCAGACGGGCCGGCATGCGCGCCTCACCACTGCGCCAGGCCGCCACGGCCGCCGGCGAGGTCTCAAGCGCCTCGGCCATGTCAGCGTTGCTTACACCCAATTCGGTCAGTCCGCGAAACACCGGATAAACGTCCCTTTTCTCGGTCGTAATTTCGGCGATGATGGTCATCTTCGGTTTCCTCGTCCCTAAGCGATCGTTCCGCTTAGTTCTAAGGACCGAATGGTAAAAAAGTATTAACCTCGTTTCGTTTTGCACATGACGGCGGTCACACCATGAATATTAATTTTCTCTTCGGTCATGCGCGCCGGAATTGACCTTGGCGGCACCAAGATCGAAGGCCTGGTGCTGGACCACGCCGGGTCGGTCGCCGCGCGCCGCCGCATTGCCGCGCCACAAGGCGACTACAACGCCACCGTTGAAGCCGTTCGCGGCCTGGTCAATGACCTGGAGGCGACGGCAGGTGCGGCGATCACGCATGTCGGCGTCGGCATCCCCGGCACCCTCTCTCCGGCCACCGGCCTGATCAAGAATGCCAATTCGACCTGGCTGATCGGCCAACCTTTCGACCGGGACCTGAAAGACGCCTTGGGCCGCCCCGTGCGCCTGGCCAATGACTCCAACTGTTTCGCCGTGTCCGAAGCCGCCGATGGCGCCGCCGAAGGAGCCGAAATGGTATTCGGCGTGATCCTGGGCACCGGCGTCGGCGGCGGCATCGCCCTGAACGGCCGGCCGGTCGCCGGCCGGAACGCCATCGCCGGTGAATGGGGCCATAACCCCCTGCCCTGGCCCCGGGACGACGAACGGCCGGGCCCTGGCTGCTATTGCGGTCTGTCCGGCTGCATCGAAACCTTTCTGTCAGGCCCCGCCCTGGCACGCGACCATCTGGCCGCCACCGGTGAGGATTTGGCGCCGCCGGCCATCGCCGCCCGGGCCGCCGCCGGAAACGGCGGCGCCGAGGCCAGCCTGGCGCGATATGAAAAACGCCTGGCGCGGGCCCTTGCCACCGTCGTCAACATTTTGGATCCGGACGTCATCGTGCTCGGCGGCGGGCTGTCGAACCTGGGGCGGTTGTACGCGAACGTGCCGCGTCTGTGGGGGCAATGGGTGTTTTCCGACGACGTCACGACGCGCCTGGTTCCGCCCCGTCACGGCGACGCCTCGGGCGTGCGCGGCGCTGCCTGGCTGTGGCCGGCGGAGATCAGCAGCCGCCCTTGATCCGTTCGACCTTGACCGGCGACATGCGGATGGCGAAATCGCCGAAGGACTGGATGATCCGTTCGGCGACGCCATCGGCGCGGTAATCGACCTCAAGCTCGAACACCGGCGTGCTTTCGCCCGATTTCATGGAAAAGAACGCCGACTGGTGGCGCCACACAGGCACCCCCGTGGCGAACCCGGCCTTTTTCAAAAGCGCGCGCGTCTTGTCGCTGCGGTCCTTGGGGCTGACGATGTAGACATTGGTGTCATAGGGGTTGTCCAGGCTGCCGCCGTCGAACATCGGGCGGGAAAAGACCTTCTTGCCGGCCAGCGCCGCCTTCAGACTGGCCAGCAGGTGGGCCGTGGGAAACAGCGTGCCCTTGGGCAGGGGAATTTGCTTGGCGACATTGCCGGCGAAGGCCGCTTCGCCGCCCTTGCCGGGATCAAGCCGCGCCGTTCCCTTAAGGTCTTCCTCCAGCCGCTCATTGCGCTTGTGGGTCATGCTGAAGCCGTAGTCGCGGCCGTCTTTCGATTCCCAGCTGGTGAAGCTCCAATCCGTGCGCACCGGCGTTTCCTCGCCGTAGACCACGTCAAGCACGATGCGGCTTTCGGCGACCCAACGCTCGCAGGCGTCGGTGAATTCATAGACCATGAGGCCGCGCGCCGCCGTGGGGCCGACGCCTTCGCGGCTTTGATTAAGGGTAATCTCGTAGGCCGCACGGTGGCTGGTCAGTTTCGGCTCCGCCGCCCCCGCCCCCGCCGCCTTGGCCCCCGGCATGACGGCTGTGGCCAGCCCCGCGAACAGCAGCATCGCCGCCCCGGCGGCAAATGCCCGGCGGCGGAACGCCGGCAGGTCCCGGCGACGGGTAGACCGTTGGATCGGCATGGCGGTGTTTCTTCCCAAGAGCAATTCCGCAATGCCGAGACTAGGCCCCAGGGCGCGCTCTGTCCATGGCCGGACGGCCGTTCAGCCCGGCAATTTATGCCCGCCAAGTCGGCAGGAATTGCCGGGCCGGACAGATTTATGCCTAGTCATTTTCCGTTAAGCATATGAAAAACCGCCATCTGCCGGCTGGCCCGACTTTTGCGTTGGATTTCAGCGAGTAAATGGATGTGGCGAAGCCCACATGCCGACGATTTGGAGGCACTCATGACGGCGATAGAACAGACCCCGAAGCCCGTGCCAGGACGAAATGCGATGAGGAGTGCTTCGGCCCGCAGCCGAACCGGCACCTGAGGCGCGTTTCACACTGTCCACGGGAGACCAGCGCCTTTGGCATGTCCGGGTCTCGACACCTTCTGTTTCTCGAACGGATCGCGTTCGGACGAAGAAGGAGCCTTGCTCATGGGAGCAGAACATCAGCCAATTTCGTATGTAGACCTGTTTTCAACATCCCCAGCCCCCGCCTCTCCGTTTTCCGGCCTGGGCAGCCCGTCACGCGAACTTGTTCCCCTGACCCCGATTTCGCCGCCCGACGCCTGTGAAAGCGAAGGACCGGCACAGGATGAAACACCTGAACCGACTCTATTCAGTGTCCTGACGAGCGGCCTGTCCCTGCGCGACCTCACCCCCCGCCAGATGGCCGAGGTCAGCCTGGACCTCTACGCCGCCGGGGTACTGACCTATGAAGACTATGAATTGCTGGCGTTCCAGCCCGAATTGCACCCCGACTACAACGACACGGTGGGCGCCTTGACCGGTGAGCCCGCCGGGCCCGACCGGCCCCGGGACTATGTCACGCAATGGGAGGATCGGCTGAATTTCGAGCGCCGCTATAATCCGCAGAACACCCGGCTCGTGCGCAAGACCGAACACATCGTCAACCTGCTGCTGACCCTGGACGGCCCGCCCGACGGTTCCGGCAGACCGATGGCCGCCTGAACGACGCATCGATTGAATGCCCCGGGCAAAGTCGCCCGGCGGCGGGCGCTCGGGCCCTACCGATAATCTTACAAACCGGAAAGCGGCTTAATGCTGGACGATGAAGTGCGCCAGACCGGGCCAATCCCGCGCGCTGAGCGCGGCGCTGGCATCAGCCTGCTCGACCGGGCGCAACTTGGCGGCGATCGACCAGTCCTTCGGTGACACGCGGATCGCCCAGGTATCGGCAATCCCCGCCCGCTTGATACGGCGGAACGCACCGGTCCGCTCCTGTCCGTCGAACGGCCCGACGACGACGCGGTACACGTCACGTCCATCGCGGCCGATCTTGCCGTGCAGAACCGCCGGCATGAGGGACCTGAAGGTCTGCATGTGACGCTTCGCCCGCTCGCTGCCACGGAAGCTGCCGATCACGTAATAGAACCCTTCCTTGGGCTTACCGTTCTCCACGGCAGCCGACGGCAGGGCCGCGGCAGTCTGCAAGGCTGCGGCCGGAATCTGAACGACATCGACCTCAGGCTGCGTGAAGCGAACGAATGGGCGATCAATCTTTTCCGTCACCGGCTGCAAGGCCGCCAGATCGATGTTGACGGTCACCGGCTGTTCGTTTCCGGGCGCAGGTTGAATCGCGATATCGGAGGACAACGCCACGGCTTGATCAACGGTGGGAGCCGTGTCCGTCTTGGCCACTTGCGCCTCGATGGCTTCGAAGCCCGGGGCCGTCGGCGGAATGTCCTTGTCCGCCAAGGCCTTGGTATCTTTGCCCGCGTCGGCCGTCATGACGTCCTTGCGGTCGTCGATATCGCGGCAGACGATGTTGTCTACTTCGGTTACCGCGCGGTACAGCGCGCAGTCCTTGCTGGTCAGTGCCGACAGGCCATGATCCGTGATGGATTTTTCCGTGGCGACGACAGAGATGATGTCGATGGCCCAGGACGCGACTTGGATGGGAACCGGCAGGGCGCATCCGCCCAATAGCGCGCACGCACCGACGACGATTACGGATTTCCGCATCTTAACCCCCAGTAGGGCACCGGCAGCCGCACCGGCAAACTCACCCCGTAAAAATGGTTCACCCTATCGCCGTTTCGCTCCCCGGCCGCCGCGGCCAACCGAAACGACTATTATTTATTAAGTCTTCTACCGATTCGTTATAGCCGAAGGCGCGAATCGGGGGCCAGCTTTTTCTAACCGGCTAACCTCTTTTTATTATTTGCAGAATCTGGTAGTGTCTCAGTTTGAAATCCCGCCGCCTTGACTTCCGATTCAGCGGACCGCACCTCTGTGCTATGCTTACCGCAAAGCAATGGAGGTTCCATGCCTAAAGGCCCCAAAGGTGAGAAGCGCCCCGCCGACGTGATCGGCGCCGCCGTCATGGTCGCCAAGATCGCGACGGGCGAGGTTGAGGACGAAGCCCCAGACGACGGCAAGAACAAGGCCGCGCAGGAACTGGGGCGGCTTGGCGGGAAGGCTCGGGCCAGTAAGCTGACCAAAGAACAGCGGATGGAGATCGCCAAGAAGGCAGCTAGGTCTCGGTGGGAGAGGTAGGGGCCTGCGCCGTTTCTCCGATAAGATTGACGTTCATCGCACCCGCCAAATAAGTGTCGCCATCGATCGCAACCTCCACCAAAAGCACGCCCGATTTTGCCAGAGGCGTCCCCCCCAATTCTATGCGCGAAATCAAGCCGGCGAGCAGGTTCCGTTTTTCCTTAGCTTGAGACTTTGATTGCTCAATGATCTCTGGCTCGACAGCACTGTCAAACGAGTCTTCCCCGCCTGGCAACGTAATCTTCATCGAGATAGACTTGAGGTCGTCGTTCGGATCAAAGTTAACTCTGGTGTATACGCACAACCGCGGCAGTGTTCTTGAGCCGGGCTTTAATGTGACTTGACCGTCACCATCCCTATCTTCTGCGCCAAGCGTATTTACATTTATATTGTCTGACATCACCCCAATAAGAGAGACGGTGCCAGCTTTTTCGTCCCTGACATCCTCGCAGAACAATGTGACTACGGTTCGTTTGTGCATGTTACCCAGCGGCGCTCGTGCTGAGAATTTTTCTGTTACCAGGAGATGGCTTCTCTTGAATGCTGATGGTCTTGCCAGAGGTTGATGTTGTTAGGCGTTTTATGTCCGTACGGCTCACACGGTGGGCATCTGACAGATTCTCTTGCAGCCATTCAGGATATTGTTGATTGCGGGGCGCGCGGTTGAGCAACGAGACAGATTTCGGGTCAAGTTCTTCCGCTGCGATTCCAACAAGCAGATCGCTGATAGTGTCAATTCGCCAATTTCCAGGCGACCCAAGCATGCGATTTACAACTTCGGGTCTTTTACCGATCCGACGGGCGAGTTCAGCTTGGGTCAAGCCGTGTCTTTCAGCCTCAATGAACTTCCGAACAATGAAGTCGTATAGAAGATTGCGCGTCCGCTCCCGCAGGTATGACAACTTGCCAACCGGGATCGGCTCGCCGTTTTCGACTTCAGACAAGAAAGATGTTTGAGATGTAGTCATCAGGTGTCGCTCCTGTATGGGGGGCATACGAGGGAAATAGTTTTCTCCATTCTGCTTTGCAACGCTCTCTTTCGTCTCGAAATTCTCTTGATTGGGGGCCTCCAAGCTTGTCCCGGTGCGCCCAGTTTAGAGCGACAAACACGTCACGCTCAGTGAAGCGCCCAAACACCCGAATGCCTGGCTTCGGGTCTCGGCTCCTAATCTCCCAAACTTCATCTTCTGTGGGGTCAAGCGACGACATGTACGCATTTTTTTTCTTTTTGTATGGATCTTGCCCGACACTGATAACAGAACCGGTAATGAACATGTCAAAATCCGCTCTTAAGCGATTGGCCCTGTGTTCAATCTCTTTATCACCCCAGGGCCCCGCTACTAACGCGTACAACTCGGGCGAAACAAAGATCATGCGCACAGAAGGCAAGCCAGGAAGGTAGGGCGCAAGCGGAACCAGTCGCCCTTCGTTACATCTACTTGTGATCTCAACACGAATTGACATATAAGTCAATAACCATCCCTGATTGGCAAAGCATACCTCTTTTCCCGTAGGAGTCGAAAAACGAATCACTTAAACAGAACATTATAATTAACGCTAAGCATAAAAGTTCATATCATGTGGGCATGAACAAACTGCCCACAGAGAAGCGCGTCCAAATCCTCAGCATGTTGGTTGAGGGCTCTTCCATGCGCTCCATTTCTCGGGTGGTCGGTGTTTCCATCAACACGGTCACGAAACTGTTGATCGACGCGGGCGAGGCTTGCGCCGCCTATCATCATAAGCATGTGCGGGGCGTGAAAGCCGCCCGCGTCCAGTGCGATGAAATTTGGTCGTTCTGCTACGCCAAGGCAAAGAACGTGGCGACGGCTAAGTCCGCGCCGGAGGAAGCCGGCGACGTGTGGACCTGGACGGCCCTAGATGCGGATAGCAAGCTGATCGTGTCTTATCTGGTCGGCGGGCGCGATGCCGAGTACGCCAACGAGTTCATGCTTGATGTTGCTGACCGTCTGGCAACGCGCGTCCAGCTAACCACGGACGGGCATGGTGCGTACCTGAACGCGGTCGAGGGCGCTTTCGGGATCGACGTGGACTTCGCCACCCTGATTAAGCAGTACGGCAACGCGCCGGAGGGGGTGAAGCGCTATAGCCCGCCCGTGTGTGTCGGGACGCGCAAGGAACGCTGGCAGGGCAAGCCTGATCCTAAGCACGTCTCCACGTCCTACGTGGAGCGCCAGAACCTCACCATGCGCATGTCTATGCGCCGGTTCACCCGGTTGACTAATGGCTTTTCAAAGAAGATCGACAACCATATTCACATGCTCTCTCTCTACTTCGTGCATTACAACTTCTGCCGGATACACAAGAGCCTAAAAGTCACGCCAGCCATCGCGGCAGGGATCGACGCAGAGCTACATGACATGGAATGGATTGCCAGCTTGATCGACGCGCGAGCGCCGGAGTCAAGGAAGCGCGGACCATATAGGAAGCGCAACAGTTGAATTGGTTGTATAAGTGCACCCTTATGCAACACACAGCATGGAGAGCGAACCGCGTTGACATATGTTAACACATATACCATATTGTCGGTGCGTGATGGCTAGACCACGTCATACCAACAAGGAGGTTGAAGACGTGGTTGCTCAAGCCGAAACTGACGGTTGGACATTCCGCAAGCAAGGTCACTGGGGACGTTTGTATTGTCCACACGCTGATCGCGACGGCTGCCAAGTCGGTATATACGGCACCCCAAAGGACGCAGGTAATCACGCACGACAAATTCTGCGGGCTATTGAGCGCTGCCCGCATGGGGAAGAACGAGAGGACGCAGATGATGAAAAACTATGAGTTTAGCATCATCGCTTCAGGCCTGGACCCAAAAGCGGGAGATTTCGAATCGCGCTTTTATGACGCCGGCTGCGACGATGCCACGATTTCACTCCAGAAGGGCCACATCATTGTAGATTTTGCGAGAGATTCTGCGTCTATGGAGGCTGCTGTTTCTTCGGCGATAGATGCTGTAATAAAGGCTGGCGCAAAGGTGGAGAGGGTGGAACCGGACCCACTTGTTAGCCTTTCTGAAATTGCGGCCAGGGTGGGCATGACGCGCGCTGCTATTACTCAATATTCCAAAGGACAGCGCAGCAAGGATTTTCCGGCCCCTGTAGTAAAGGTGACGTCAGACTCTCCGTTATGGGACTGGGCCGCTGTTTCCCTATGGTTCTTCCGGCACCGAAAACTGTCGAAAGAGGTGGCTTTAGAGGCCCTGACAGTCAAAGAGATAAATAGCGCTATCGCTTGTGGCCAGACACGAATTGGTGCGGTGGTGAAAAAACGCGTTGCCGATTACGCTTCTAGCCTCTGAACTTTGCCAGCGCTGGCAAAGTTGCTGATATCACGTGATACCAATGCAATCATTTTTCAAATGAACATACTAGCGTTGGGCGCCTAGCCATCAGGCGCGGCCAGTGAAATTAATTTCACCCTCTAAATTTCAAACTGAGACACTACCCAGAATCCTGGGTGGTTGACGGCAGGAGATTTTCTACCCCTGCGATTCACCGCCGGCCTGGGGGCCTGCTTTCTTCGGCAGAGCCAGTTTCAGGTGCAGTTCTTTGAGCCGCTCATCGGGCACCAGGGACGGTGCCCCCATAAGCAGATCCTGCGCCTGCTGATTCATGGGGAAGGCGATGACCTCGCGGATATTCGGCTCGTCGGCCAGCATCATCACGATGCGGTCAATGCCCGGGGCCGAGCCACCGTGCGGCGGGGCGCCGAACTGGAAGGCCCGATACATGCCGCCGAATTCCGTTTCCACGGTTTCCTTGGAATAGCCCGCGATCTCGAACGCCTTGACCATGATGTCCGGCTTGTGGTTCCGGATCGCGCCCGAGGACAACTCGACCCCGTTGCACACGATGTCGTACTGGTAGGCCAGGATATCCAAGGGATCCATGGTTTCCAGGGCCTCCAGCCCGCCCTGGGGCATGGAGAACGGATTGTGCGAGAAATCGACGCGTCCCGTATCTTCGTTCAGCTCGAACATCGGATAGTCGACGATCCAGCAGAAATCGAAGCGGTCCTTGGCGATCAGGTCCAGATCCTGGCCGATCTTGGTCCGCGCGGCCGAGGCGAAGGATGCGAACTCGCCCGGCACACCGGCCACGAAGAACACCGCGTCGCCGTCGTTCAGCCCCAGAGACGCCTTGAGCGCCGCGGTGCGGTCTTCGCCAATGTTCTTGGCGACCGGGCCGGCGCCTTCGCCGTCACGGAAGAAGATGTAGCCCAGGCCCGGCTGGCCCTGGCCCTGCGCCCAGGAATTCATGCGGTCGCAGAACGCGCGGCTGCCGCCGCCCGGCGCCGGAATGGCGTGGACGCGGACCTTGTCGTTCTTTTCGATCATGCCGGCGAACACCTTGAAGCCGGAACCGGCGAAGGTATCGGTGACGTTCGACATTTCGATGGGGTTGCGCAGGTCCGGCTTGTCGTTGCCGTATTTCAGCATCGATTCCTTATAGGGAATGCGCGGGAACGCGCCTTCCGTCACCTTGCGGCCGTTCGCGAATTCCTTGAACACGCCGGACAGAACGGGTTCCAGCGCCTCGAACACGTCTTCCTGGGTGACATAGGCCATTTCCAGATCGAGTTGATAAAACTCGCCGGGCGAGCGGTCGGCCCGCGCGTCCTCGTCGCGGAAACAGGGCGCGATCTGGAAATACTTGTCGAAGCCGGACACCATGAGCAACTGCTTGAACTGCTGCGGCGCCTGCGGCAAGGCATAGAAATGCCCCGGATGATTACGCGCCGGCACCAGGTAGTCGCGGGCCCCTTCGGGCGAGGACGCGGTCAGGATCGGGGTCTGGATTTCCAGGAAGCCCTGATCGACCATGCGGCGGCGGATCGACGAAATGACGTTGGAGCGCAGGATGATGTTGGCGTGCGGCTGTTCGCGACGCAGATCCAGGAAGCGGTAACGCAGGCGCGTTTCCTCGCCCAGGTCGGCATCACCGAACACCTGAAGCGGCAGCATCTCGGCCGCGCTCTCGACATGGAATTCATCAATGCGCACTTCGATGGCGCCCGTCGGGATCGACGGGTTGATGGTTTCTTCCGACCGCTTGACCACGGGACCGGTGATCGTCACCACGCTTTCCGGGCGCACGCCCTCCACCGCCGGGAACAGGCTGCCGGATACGTCGATCACGCATTGCGTCAGGCCATAATGGTCACGCAGGTCGACGAACAGCAGGTTGCCGTGGTCGCGTTTGCGGTGGACCCAACCCGACAGGCGAACGGTGTCGCCGACGTTGTCTTCGCGCAATTGGCCACAGGTATGGGTGCGGTAAGGGTGCATTGGATTACTTCTCATGGTTCGCGCGCGCGATGAAATTGGCCTGGCGGGGCAATCGCGTGCGCCTGACATTTCGCCTGACGACACCGCCGACGTCCGAGAACAACGGCCCAAACGTCCCGGGTTTCTAGGCGGTCGAACGGCGAAAATCCAGTGGGAATTTGCCGACCGCCCCCCGCTCCCGCCTGCCGCCTTGTTCCAGGCGTTCAACAAAGCGTGACGCGCGATTTTTTGCGGATGGTGTTATACTGCACCTGCGAAGACGGCCAGCGAGGGCCTGACATGATGTGCTAGGAGATTCAACAATGACGACCACGTGGCGTACCACTCTGCCCGTCCTGGCGCTTGGCGCCCTGATTGCCTTCTCTCCGTTCATCACCGCGCAGCAGGCCAAAGCCGCGGGCAGCGACACGCCGACGACGTCGACCGACGATAAGGACAAAGACAACAAGGAAGGCAAGGCCCTTCGCGACATTCAGGAACTTCTTAAAAAGAGCCAGTTCGAACCGGCCCTGGCGGCCCTGGTGCCCTATACGGCCCAATACCCGGACAACGCCGACGGCTGGAACCTGCGGGGCTATGCCTCACGCAAGCTCGGCCATTACGACGTCGCCTTCGGCTTTTATGAACGCGCGCTGGCCATCGAGCCCGACCATAAGGGGGCGCTCGAATACATGGGCGAGCTTTACGTCGAAATGGGCCAGAAGGACACGGCCCGGGAACTCCTGGCCCGGCTCGAAGGTCTGTGCCCGCAGGGCTGCACCGAAGTGGCAATGCTCAAGAGTTTCATCGACGGCATGAGCGAGACAGCGGAACGGCGCTGGTAGGTGCCAGGCACCGACGCCCTAAAAGTCTCTTAAACACATCAGGGGCGCGGCAATCCGCGCCCCTATTCTTTTGGGCTGCGCGGGGGATTACACCAGGATGTCGACGCCGGCGTCCGGGTCCGGCAGATGGGCGATCCGGCGGACCAGCCAGACCCCCAGGTAGATGAACGGCGTATCGGCCAGGGCAATGACCAGCTTGGCCAGATAGCTGGCGACGATGATCTTGAACACCACGTCCCAGGCCAGGCCAAGCCCGAACCCCAGGAAGATCGAATTGACGATGCAGGTGTCGGCAAGCTGGCTGATCATGGTCGAGGCATTGTTGCGCAGCCACAGATGCTTGCCCCGCGTCACCCGTTTCCAGAAATGGAACAGCTTCACATCCAGCAACTGGGCCGCCAGATAGGCGGTCATGGACCCCAGAATCAGCATGCCCGGCAAGGTAAACACGCTTTCATAGGCCAACTGCATTTGTTCCACGGTGTCGTAGTTGGCGTTGCCGGCGGGCCAGACGGGAGATCCGGGCACGACCAGGGCGATCTGGATCACGCCCAGGATCAGCACGCTCAAGACAAAGCCCGTATAGACCATCAGGTTGGCGCGGCGCTGGCCATAAACCTCGCAAACCACGTCCGTAATCAGGAACGTCAGGGGGTAGGTGATCAACCCCGCGGTCAGGGTCACCGTTTCGCCGAACAGGCCGTCAGGGAAGGTCTCGGGAAAGGCCAGAAACAGCTTGCCCGCAAGGACATTGGTCATCACCAGGACGACCACGAAGGCCGCCATCAGGATGCTGAATACGACTTCCGAGCGATCGCCCATTGCCCTTCCCCCAAAGGTGTTGCGCCCGCAGTCTAACCTTTCGCCTTGCGCGCCAGGAAGCCCCCAAGCATGGCCTGGGGCTCGCCGGTCTCGAAACTGTCGCCGAACACGGGAATGGTCGCGGCGATGGCGTCGTCCGGGGGCAGACTTTCCCACGACTGGATCAGCACCTTCTGGGTGCGGATCGCGTGCGGACCGGATTCGACGATGGCCTGCACGGAACGGTCGAGCACGGCATCCAGGTCTTCCGGTTTGGTCAGAAATTCGACAAAGCCCCACTGATGGGCCGTCGCCGCATCGATCATCTCGCCGGTCATCAGCAACCAGCGGGTGCGCCCCCAGCCGACCAGATGCGGCAGCAGCACGGCCTCGATCACGCTGGGCAGACCAACCCGGACCTCGGGCATGCCGAATTTGGCGTTGTCGGCGGCGATACGGAAATCGCAGGCCGCCGCCAATTCCATGCCGCCGCCCAGGCAATAGCCGTTGATGCGCGCGATGACCGGCACCGGCAAGTCGCGGATCGCCGCCATGACGCCGTGCAGGCGCGTGATGAAGGCCCGTGCCGACGTGGGGTCGAGGGCCGCCATCTCGCCGATGTCGGCGCCGCCGACGAAGGACCGATCGCCCGCACCCGTGATCACCACGGCACGCAGGTCCCGGTCGTTTGCCAAATCGCGCAGGGTCTGGGTCAGTTCGGTCATCAGGGCCGAATTCAGAACGTTCAGTTTGTCCGGCCGGTTCACACTCAGCCAAGTCACCCCGCCGCGGTCGTCACGCAAAATGGTATCGCTCAAAATGTCCTCCATGTTTGTTGCGCGCAGCATTCCGCGCCTTGACCACGTTGGCAAGATCGCAGCGTTTCACTTTGGCGCGGCAATTCTCTAGCGTATAACGGCGTAGCGGCCCGGCACGAAGGACCGCCCGACGCCCAAGGAGGATAGCCCAACATGATCATCGACCACCGCACCTATACCGTTCAGCACGGCATGAACAAACAGTACCTGGACCTGTTTGAGGCCGAAGGCCTGCCCGTTCAGCTTCGCCACCTCAACCTGATCGGATATTTCACGACCTCCGTCGGGCCGCAGAACGAATTCGTGCACCTTTGGAGCTATGACGATCTGACCGACATGGAACGCCGCCGCGCCGCCCGCGACGCCGATCCGGACTGGGCTGTCTACAAGAAGAAATCCGCCGGGATGCTGGTGAAACAGGAAAACAAGCTGATCACGCCCGTCAGTTTCTCGCCGCTGAAATGAACCTGATTACCGACAACGACGAACTGCGGGCGTTCTGCGCACCGCTTGCGACCGTGGAATACGTAACCGTGGACACGGAGTTCATCCGTGAGCGCACCTATTGGCCGGTGCTCTGCCTGCTGCAGATCGGCGGGCCCGACGGTGCGGCGGCGGTCGACGCCCTGGCGCCGGGCATTGATCTCGCGCCCGTGTTCGAACTGTTGGCCAACCGCAACGTGCTGAAGGTCTTCCATGCGGCGCGCCAGGACATGGAAATCTTCTGCCGCGCCATGGACGACTGCCCGGCCCCCGTGTTCGATACCCAAATCGCCGCCATGGTCTGCGGGTTCGGCGATTCCGTGGGTTACGAAACCCTGGTCGCCAAGCTGGCCAAGGCGACCGTGGACAAAAGCTCGCGCTTTACGGATTGGGCCGCCCGGCCGCTGTCGGACAAACAGATCAGCTATGCCCTGTCCGACGTGACGCACCTGCGCACGGTTTATGAAAAGCTGCAGGCCAAGCTGGAAAAAAGCGGCCGCCTTGCCTGGGTCGCCTCCGAGATGGAAGCCCTGCACAACCGCAGCTTCTACGAAACCGATCCCATGGAAGCCTACGAGCGGCTCAAGGTCCGGCGCCCCTCGCCGCGCCTGTTGGCCATCCTGCGCGAAGTCGCCGCCTGGCGCGAGATCGAGGCCCAACGTGCCGATGTACCCCGGAACCGCATCGTGCGGGACGAGTCCATCGTCGAGATCGCCCACCACCCGCCGAAGTCCATCGAGAACCTGGCCCGCATCCGCGGCCTGTCGCAAAAGATGGCCGAGGGCTGGCAGGGCCGCCAGATCATGGAAGCCGTCGAGCGCGGCCGGGCCCTGCCCGATGACGAATGCCCCACACCGGTGGAGAAACTCGTCCTGCCCCGCGGCATCGGGCCCGTGGCCGACCTGCTGAAGGTGTTCCTGAAGATGTGCGCCGAGGAATCGGGCGTGGCGCAGCGCCTGATCGCCAATTCGGAAGACATCGACACCATCGCCGCCTTCGGCGAGGACGCCGACGTGCCGGCGCTCAAGGGCTGGCGGCGCGAACTGTTCGGTGAGGCAGCCCTGAAGTTGCGTGACGGACGCATGGGTCTTGCCATCAAGGACCGCGTCCTGACGGTTGTCGATCTGTAACTGCGGAGCCCGGCTTTCATGCACCGTCTTGTCGGACAGTACGATTCCCCGTTCCTACGGCGCGTCGCCGTAACCATGCAGTATTACGGCATTCCGTATGAGCGGGACGTGCTGTCCGTATTCCGCAATGCCGACCAGGTCGCGGAAATCAATCCGCTGATCAAGGTACCGGTGCTGATCCTTCCCAATGGCGAAAAGATCTTCGACAGCCAGATGATCCTCGATTACCTGGACGAGGAAGCAGGCCCGGAAAAGGCCCTGACCCCGGAAAAAGGGGCCGAGCGCCGCGCCGTCCTGCGCGCCGTCACCATCGGCTGGGGCTTGGCGGAAAAAAGCGTGGCGTTGTCGATCGACAAGAATCTGCACGCCAACGCGCCGTCCCTGCAATGGCGCCACCGGGTGCGCCACCAGATCAAGCTGTGCCTGGACTGGCTGGAGACCGAGGCGTCGCCCGACGGCCCCTGGTTCTTCGGTGAGAAATTAACCCAAGCAGACATCACCGCAGCGGCCGCCATGGGCCATGTCCGGTTCCGCCACGAACGGGAACTGGATTGGGACACACATCCCAAGCTGAAACGGATTTACGACGCCGCCATGGCGCTCGACTGTTTCCAGGCCGTGCCGTTGATCGAAGGCTGATCCGGCCCCGCCATCAGTTATCCGGCGTCTTGCCGAAGGCCGAGGCGCCGAACCCCAGCGCCGTCGCCAGGGTCTTCAGCCGCCGTTCCACCGCATCGCCGGTAAACACGTCGCGGTCCTTGACCGGCAGGCCCAGGAACAACTTTTCCCGTGTCGGCTTCAACGTCGTCCGGCCGATCAGGTCCGGGGCCGAGCCGGACACCGTATGGCCCAGACGCAGCGCCAGGCCGACCGCATTGGCGATGCGACGGTCGTCGTCATCCAACAGGTGCAGGACGGGGGCCGCATAGGACAGCTCCGGGTTGCCGTTGTAGCGAACCAGCACGGCCATGGCCAGGAACGCCCGGTCGAGATGCGTCAGCCCGGCATAGGGCAGGCGCAGGACGCGGAAAAAGGCGTGTTCCGCCCGGTAGTCGGGATGTTCGGTCCAGCCGATATCCGACAACAAACAGGCGACATAACGCAGCCGCGCGTGGCGCGCCGACTCGCCCGGGAACAGGGGCGACATCCAGTCACGCATTTCAATGCCGGAGACGGTAAAACGGCCGCTGCGCTCCGCCAGGGTTTCGCAACCGGCGATAAGGGGGTCCTGACTGCGGATTTCCTTGGGCAGGCCCTTAATCATCTGCCCTTCGCGCATGCCGAAGCCGGAAAACACAATCTTTTCCGGGCGTGCGGCGTTCAACAGCTTATCCATGGTCAGGGCCGCGAACGGCAGGGTTTCGATGCGCCGCCGGGGGATCGGCATCTGCTGCAGGGAATCCTTGCCCAGGCCGGACAGCACCTGACACAGGTGGCGCAGGTCGGAATAGCCCATGGTGAAGCCATCGATGATATGGACCGGGTAATGAGTCTGTTCAATGAAGATGCGGGCCAGAACGCGCCACGATCCGCCGACAGCGAACAGGGTACGCCCCCGGATATCCTTCAACCAATCATGCTGGGCCAATTGTTCCTCGACCAGCGGCGCCGCCTTGCGGATGTCGCCGCCGACGGCATCGGGCAGCCGCAAATGGCCCAGCGGCAGGGTCGCGTTGGCACCGAACTGGCCCTTGTCCAGGCTGATCAGGTCGAGCGACCCGCCGCCCAGGTCGCCAAGCAGCCCATCAGCCTTGGGCACACCGATCAGAAGACCGAGCGCCGACAGCCGTGCTTCTTCCGCTCCTGACGGGATCTGCACCGAAACCTTGAACGTGTTTTCGATTTCCTCGACGAAATGAAGCCCGTCGGCCGCGTCGCGCACGGCGGCCGTGGCAATCAGTTCAAGGCGCTCGACCCCCATCACCTTGGCCAGGCGGATGAACCGGGCCAGGGCCGCCCGCGCGCGCACCACGCCTTTCTTGTTCAGCTTGCCCGTCTTGGCCAGGCCGCGCACCAGGCCGCAGTCGGATTTTTCGTTGAAGATGGGAACCGGCAGGCGCGCCGGCGTGTCGTAGACGACCAGGCGCACCGACGACGATCCGATATCGACCACGGCGACGCGCCCATGGGCACGGTCATCGCCGAATAGGCCGCGCTTGGACGCGGCATCGCCGGTGCCGGTGTCTCTGAAAAGGCTCATGCTTCCGCCGGGCTTCTTTTCGGTCGATGGACGGCTACCTGCCGCTCTGCCCCTTCTTCCCAGGCTTTTTGTCGAGCGCACTTCCGCGCCCCGACAGCGAGGGATTGGTGATGAAGTAATTATGCGCGGAAAAGCCGTCGGAATCCAACCGCGAGAAACTGCCGTCACCATTCAGGATCCAGCTTTGTGCCGTGTCCTTCAGGTTGGCGCCCATGATTTCGTCGAGAACCTGGGCATGCACGGTCTCGTTTTCGATAGGAACCAGGGTTTCGATGCGGCGGTTAAGATTCCGCGGCATCCAGTCGGCGGAGGAAATGAAGATCTTGGCATGTCGCGACGGCAATGCGTGACCGTTGCCGAAGCAGATGATTCGCGAATGCTCGAGGAAACGTCCGACGATGCTCTTGACCCGGATGTTCTCGGACATGCCGGCCACGCCCGGGCGCAGGCTGCAAATACCACGGATGATCAATTCGATCTTCACGCCGGCCTGCGATGCCTTGTACAGCGATTCGATCATCACCGGATCGACGACGGAATTGAGCTTGGCCCAAATCCCGGCGGGTTTGCCGGCCTTGGCATTGGCGGCCTCTGCCTCGATCATATCGACCAGATTGTCGCGCAGCGTCAGCGGCGAGAACGACAGCTTTTGCATGGCCGTCGGCTTGGCGTATCCGGTCATGTAGTTGAACAGCTTGGCCGCATCCTGGGCCAACAGCGGATCGCAGGTGAAGAAACTGAGGTCCGTGTAAATCTTGGCCGTGATCGGGTGATAGTTGCCGGTTCCGAAGTGACAGTAGGGGCGCAGGTCGCTGCCCTCGCGCCGCACGATCATGTTGACCTTGGCATGGGTCTTCATGTCGACGAAGCCGTAGACCACCTGCACACCCGCCCGTTCCAGGTCGCGGGCCCAGCGAATGTTCGCTTCCTCGTCGAACCGGGCCTTCAGTTCGACCAGGGCGGTCACGGACTTGCCCGCCTCCGCCGCCTCGATCAAGGCCGCGACGATGGGGGAATCGTTGCTGGTGCGGTAAAGCGTCTGCTTGATCGCCACCACGTTGGGGTCGCGCGCCGCCTGACGCACGAACTGCACCACCACGTCGAAGCTTTCGTAAGGGTGGTGGACGATGATGTCCTTTTGGCGGATGGCGGCGAAGATGTCGCCGCCGAAATCGCGGATGCGTTCCGGAAAGCGCGCGTTGAACGGCGAAAACAGAAGATCCGGCCGCTCGCTGAGGATCAGCTGTTTGGTATCGACCAGCCCAAGCAGGCCCGGGTTCGGCATCACGTCCTCGGGCGAGGCATGGGTTTCGGAAATCACGAAATCGCGCAGTTCCTGCGGCGCGTCGGCATTGAAGGTCAGGCGGATGACCGTGCCCCGGCGCCGACGCTTGAGCGCCGATTCGAAGGTCCGGACCAGGTCTTCCGCCTCTTCGTCGATTTCCATTTCGCTGTCGCGGATGACGCGGAATGTGGCTTTTTGCAGAACCTCAAAGCTGGGGAACCACAGGTCCAGGAACAGGCCGATAACGTCTTCCAGCGGGATGAAGCGGATGGCTTCGCCCGGCAGGCGGACGAACCGGTCGAGCTGGGTCGGCACCGGCAGCAGGGCGCGCAGCGGCTCTTCCATCCCGCGTTGGGTCAACGCCAGGACCAGGGAGAAGCCCATGTTGGGCATAAAGGGGAACGGATGGGCCGGATCGATGGCGAGCGGCGTCAGCACCGGCATGATACCGTCGACATATTTGCGCAGCCAGGTCTTTTCCCGCGAGGTCAGTTCGTCGGGACCGACCACGGCGATGCCTTCGCCGCGCAGTTCCTTCATCAGGTTGCTCCAGCAGGCGTGCTGGGCCTGCATCAGGCGGCCGACCTCCTGATGGATGGCGTGAAGCTGTTCCGCCGGAGTCTGGCCGTCTTCGGACGGCGTGCCCACGCCGGCCCGCACCTGGCCCTTAAGGCCGGCGACACGGACCATGTAGAACTCATCCAGGTTCGATGCCGAGATCGACAGGAAACGCAGCCGTTCCAGCAGCGGGTGGTGGGGGTTATTGGCTTCCTCAAGCACCCGCGAATTGAAGGCCAACCAGGAAATTTCCCGGTTGATGTAGCGTTCGCGCAGCTGCTGGGTGCGGGCCCGGCGCTGCGGCGCCCGTGCCCCGCCTTCCTTGGCGCCGCCGTTGCCGGCGCCTTCGGCGTGTTCTCCGGCCTTGGCCGGGGTTTCCAACTGAATATCGTCCATGGCGATGATCTTATCCCTCTGCCCGCGGGAAGTCACCGGGGCCAATGGTTATCGTATTATGACAACCTTTAAAGGGGATTAAGTCACGTTGGATAAACGCCCCCCTTCCTCATCCACCAGCATTCGGCACGGATATTGCGTTATTCAGCCCCGCTGGCGTTGACGCACTGCTTTCCTGGGGAATCCAGAGAGCAGTCGGCTGTCAGTGTCAAAAATGCACTCATTTTGAAATTTTTATCGGCTAACGTCCGCGTCCACGCCGAGCCGCACCACACTCGAGTATCCCGACACACCGGAAATGAACCTTAGGAGAAGTCCTTTAATGCCCACCTTGAAGATATCGAAAAAGGTCCCGTTGGCGATCGTCATCGCCTCTGTCCTCGCAACGGTGGTGACGGGTGCTTTGTCCTATCGGAAAGCCGCAATCGAACTGCAAGGGGAAGCCGAGAAAAAGCTGACGGCCCTGGGCGGCGCGAAAACTCACTTCATTCACAGCTACCTCGAGAGCATCCGCCAGGACCTGAAAATCCAGGCTCGTAGCCCGCTGATCCAGCAGGCGGTGGTGGAATTTACCCATGCATGGAACGAGCATGGCGACGGTGCAGGCGCCAAGCTCCAGAAGCAGTACATCACCGACAACCCGAACCCCACTGGTAGCAAGCACCTGCTCGACGTTGCGCCGGACGGATCAAGCTACGCCGCCGCTCATCAAAAATACCACCCCTGGATTCGGGAATTTATGACCGAACGGGACTACTACGACATCTTCCTGTTCGATACCCAAGGCAACCTTGTCTACACCGTATTCAAGGAATTGGATTACGCGACAAACCTCCTTTCGGGCCAATGGCGCGACACGGACCTTAGCCGCGCCTTTCGTTCCGCATTGGACAAGGCCTCCGAGCAGGCATCGTTCTTCGATTTCAAGCCCTATGCGCCAAGCAACGGGGCTCCGGCCAGCTTCATTTCCTGGGCGGTCAAGGACGCCGACGGAAAGGTCATTGGTGTGCTCGCGTTTCAGATGCCCATCGCACGTATTAACGAGATCATGCAATCCGCGGACGGCATGGGTCAGACCGGAGAAACTTATCTGGTCGGTCGCGATTTCCTGATGCGCAGCGACTCGCGGTTCGCCAAGGACTCGACCATCCTCAAGACGAAGGTTGAATCCGAATCCGTGAAACACGCCCTGGAAGGCGAGACCGGAATTGACGAAATCGCGGATTACCGCGGCATTCCCGTCGTCTCCGCCTATGCCGCGCTGGATTTCCTAGACACCAGGTGGGCCGTAATTGCGGAAATCGATCAATCGGAAATCTTCGCCCCGCTGCAGGACCTGTTGGTGGCTATCGCTGTTTCCGCCGCCATCGTCATCTCGATCGTCGCCGCCATGGGTATTCTGATCGGCCGAAGCATTTCAAAGCCGATTACCGCAATGACCGAAGAAATGTCCGATGTAGCTGCCGGCAATCTTGAAGCCCAGATCGACGGCGTCAACCGCAGCGATGAAATCGGCGACATGGCCAAGGCGCTTCTGGTGTTTCAGGAGAACGGCATCGAACGCCGGAAACTGGAGGAACAGGAACGGGCGAACCAGGCCCGCCGCGAGGAACGAACCAAGCGCATGGAGGAACTGACAAGCGCATTCGATGCCAAGGTCAGCGAGCGCCTGCAGACCGTGTCGGCGGCCTCGGTCGAAATGCAGTCAACGGCGGAGACCCTGACGCAAACCGCCAGCACGACCCAGGACAGGACCGCCAACGTGTCGGCCGCCATCGAACAGGCATCGGCCAACGTACAGACCGTGTCGGCGGCCGCCGAGGAACTGTCCAGTTCCATCACCGAGATCAACCGGCAGATGACCCAGACGACCACCATCATCCGGGATGCCGTGCAGGAATCCAAAACGGCGGAAGACCTGATCCGGAACCTGGCCCTGTCGGCCAACAAGGTGGGGGAAGTGGTTGCGCTGATCACCGACATCGCGGAACAGACCAATCTGCTGGCCCTGAATGCGACGATCGAAGCCGCCCGGGCCGGCGACGCGGGCAAGGGATTTGCCGTCGTCGCCTCGGAAGTCAAGAACCTGGCCAACCAGACCGCCAAGGCGACCGAAAGCATCACCGACCAGATTTCCGGCATCCAGAATGCCACCAACGCCGCCGTGTCGGCGATCGAGGGCATCGGCAAGACCGTTTCTCAGGTCGATGAAATTTCCGCCTCCGTCGCCTCGGCGGTCGAGGAACAGGGTGCTGCGACCCAGGAAATCGCCCGCAATGTCGAAGAGGCGGCGCAAGGTGCCAACGAGGTCGCGGAAAATGTGGTAGGCGTCAATACCGCATCACAGGAAACGGGCGCCGCCGCCACCGAAGTCCTGACCGCTGCAGAGGAATTGTCGCAGCAGGCCGAAGAACTCAAGGTTCAGGTTCAGGCGTTCCTTGCGGACGTAAAGGCCCTCTGAAAACACGCAGGCGGGGGCATTGCCCCCGCCTGCCCGTCATTTCAAGGCGGCTTCCACGGCAGTCAGCAGTTCTGCCGGCGTAAAGGGCTTTAATAGGCTTTGCGCGGCACCCATGGCGGTCATGGAATCCGCATAGGGTTTCTTGACGCCCGTGAACCCGCCGGTCACCGCGATGACCGGAAGGTTGGGATAGAGCTGACGCAGGCTGCCCAGAAACTCAATCCCATCCTTGCCCGGCATGAAGATGTCGCTGATGACCAAGTCGAACGGTGTGTCCAGACGGTCCTTCACGGCGGCCATGCCATGCTCGCCGTCCGTCGCCGTCACCACCTCGTATCCGGCACGGATCAACGTCATGGAGATGACGTCACGCATATCCTCGTCGTCATCGATGACAAGAATAACCGTCATGCGGACACCGGTACTGTTTCCGCCCGCACCCCTGCCATCATAAGGTTCCCGGATAGGCGCCGCCGTCCATCAGGAAGTTCTGACCGGTCATGAAACCGGCCTGGTCGGAACAGATGAAGGCGCACATGTCACCGAATTCCTCGGCCGTGCCGAAGCGTCCGGAGGGATTTTCGGCAGCCCTTTTGGCCGTCATCTCGGCAACGCTGATGCCGGCCTGATCGGCCTTGACCTTCATGTTGGCATGCAGGCGGTCCGTGTCGAACGGCCCCGGCAGCAAATTATTGATGGTCACGTTGTGACGCACGGTCTTGCGCGACAGCCCGGCGATGAAGCCGGTCAGACCGGCGCGCGCGCCGTTCGACAGGCCGAGAATTTCAATCGGCGACTTCACGGCGCCCGAGGTGATGTTGACCACCCGGCCGAACTTGCGTTCGATCATGCCGTCCACGGTCGCCTTGATCAGAAAGATCGGTGTCAGCATGTTGGCATCCAGGGCCTTGATCCAGTCGTCCCGGTCCCAATCACGGAAATCGCCCGGCGGCGGACCGCCCGCGTTGTTGACCAGGATGTCCGGATTGGGACAGGCCGCGAGGGCCAGATTGCGGCCTTCCTCGGTCGTGATGTCACAGGCAACGGCGGTGACCTTGACGCCGGTTTCCTTGCGAATCTGCTCGGCCGTCTCCTCGAGCGGGCCCGGTGTGCGCGCCGTGATGACCACGTCGACGCCTTCGCGGGCCAGCGAAAAGGCGCAGCCCCGGCCCAGACCCTTGGACGCGGCGCAGACCAACGCCGTCTTGCCTTTGATCCCTAAATCCATGTGATGTCTCCTTTTTTATGTTGCGGCGGCAATCCCGCGCCGATCATTGGCCGCTATAGGACATGGGAAGGCCCCACCCGGTCAAGAGCCCCCGTCACAGGCCCGCCCTGTCATGAGAACGTCACTTTACTTCCATGGGGCCGGATCCCAGAAGAACCCGGTTGAAACCTGCCAAAGGCCCTGTCCTTGAACAGCCCCCTCCTGCGCATTGCCATCGTCACCGATGCCTGGTACCCGCAGCCCAACGGCGTGGTCCGCGTCATGGGTACGGTGGTTGGTCGCCTTCAGGCGCTGGGCCATGAGATCCAGGTAATCTCGCCCAATCTGTTCACCACCTTGCCCTGCCCGACCTATCCGGAAATCAGGCTGTCCCTGTTTCCCGGCCGTGGGGTGGCCGACATGCTGGATGGCTTCGCGCCCGAGGCGATCCACATCGCCACCGAAGGCCCCCTGGGCGCCGCCGCGCGGCGCTACTGCAAGGCGCGCAACCTGCCCTTCACCACCGCCTATCACTCCAAATTCCCCGAATACATCCACGCCCGCGCGCCGTTCGTGCCGCTCGGCCTGCTGTACTGCTGGATCCGGGGGTTTCACGCACCGTCGTCGCGGGTCATGGTGCCTAGCCATTCCGTCCACGACGAATTGGCGGCCAAGGGCTTCACCAACCTGCGGCCCTGGTCGCACGGTGTCGACACCGACATCTTCAAACCGGGCCCCAAGGATTATCTGGATCACCTGAACCTGCCGCGCCCGCTGTTCATGTTCCTGGGCCGGGTCACGGTGGAAAAGAACCTGCCGGCATTCCTTGATCTGGACCTGCCAGGTTCCAAGGTTGTCGTCGGCAGCGGCCCGGCGCGCGAACCCCTGATGGCCAAATACCCGGAAACCCCGTTCTTCATCGCCGATGGCGACCAGGACCTGGTGCGTTACTACAATGCCGCCGACGTCTTCGTGTTTCCATCCGTAACCGACACCTTCGGTCTGGTGATGTTGGAAGCGCTCGCCTGCGGCGTACCCGTGGCGGCCTTTCCCGTGACGGGGCCGAAGGACGTGATCGGCACCTCGACCGTGGGCGTTCTCGATACCGACCTTGCCGCCGCCGCGGTCAGGGCCCAGGGCATCGACCCGGTGTTGTGCCGGGAACACGCCCTGAAATTTTCCTGGGATACCGTGGTCAGCGAATTCGTCGACTACTTGGCGCCATTCACTCCGCCTCAAGAACCTTCCGCACAAGCGGCACAGTGACGGCCCGCTTGCGCGCCAGCGCCTCGGCGTCGATGGCGGCGACCAGATCGGCCGCCGCCTGGAAGGTGCGGTTCATGCGCGGAACCATGTAGGCCACGACCTCCGCATCCACGCGCAATTGCCGGTCCGAGAAATGCTTGACCAACAGGGCCGCAAGAAGCGCGTCGTCGGGGGCCGTGATTTCGACCGCGGGCGATCCCTTCAACCGCGACGTCAAATCAGCCAGCGCGATGGACCAGCGCGCGGGCGCCGTACGGGCGGTGACCAGAATGCGGCCCTCCGCCGATTTCAGGGCGTTAAACAGGTGAAACAGGGCTTCCTCGTCCAAGGACGGGATGCGGTCCAGGTCTTCAAGGACATAGGCGCCGCCGGTCTCGACCACGGCCGCGTCGGGCATTGTCAGAAGCCGCCCATCGGTACGCGCCAGGAACACCTGGGCCAGATGGCTTTTGCCGCAACCCTCGGGCCCCCATACGGCCAATAGCGGCCCCGGCCAGTCGGGCCAGCGGTCGATCCAGGCAACGGCCTCGGCATTGGCGGGGGTGACCAGATAGTCGTCGCGTTGCAGGGCCGGGCGGTGCTCGAAGGGGATGGGGATTTGGCGCGGGCCGGTCAAGTGCCGCCGCCTCCCGCCTCGTGGTTATAGAGCGCGCTTCTTTTGTAGCGGCCGAGGGCATAGCGGATCAGCACGCCGATGACGGCCGCCGCCGGCACGGCCAGCAACACACCGGTGAAGCCGAACAAGGCCCCGCCCGCCATCAGGGCAAAGATGATCCATAAGGGGTGCAGACCGACCCGGTCGCCGACGAAGCGCGGGGTCAGGACGTAACTTTCCAGCGTTTGACCGAACAGGAACACGCCGGCCACGGCCGCGATCGGCCCCCAGTTTTCGAACCCAAACTGGAAGAAGGCGATGGCCAGACCGACGGTCATGCCCGACGCCGCGCCGAAATAGGGAATGAAGGACACGGCCCCGGCAGCAACGCCGACCAGCAGCCCCGAATTCAGCCCGACCATGGTCAGCCCGGCACCGTAGATCGTCGCCAACGTCAGGCACACGCAAGCCTGGCCACGGATGAAACCGGCCATGGTTTCGTCGATCCGGCGGGCCTGCTCGCGGATTTCAGGGGCCGCATCGCGCGGCAGATAGGAATCGACCCAGGCGACGATCTCATCCCACTCCCGCAGCAAGTAGAACGATACGATCGGTGTGATGAGGACCAGGGACACGACGTTGAGGAACGCAAGCCCACCGCTCCAGATCTCCGCCAGCAGGTTGGTCACCCATTGAATCACCTTCGATCCGTACTTGCCGGCGGCATCGCGCAGGTCCTGGCTGTCCGTCGACGGCAGGTGCAATTGCAGATCGGCCAGGAACGGTTCGATCCAGGCGCGGAAGTGGGCGAAAACCTCCGGCGTCAATTTGACCAGCCCGACCACCTGATGCTGCAACAGCGGCAGCAGAACGGAAATCACGCCAATGACGCCGGCGAAGAAGGCGATGGTGATCAGGGTCGTCGCCAGCGCCCGCGACAGACCCTTGGCTTCCAGACGATCGGCGACCGGGTCGAGGAAATAGGCCACCGCCATGCCCGCGACGAAGGGCAGCAGAATGGCGCTCAGCAGGTGGATCAAAAGCCCCGCGACAATGAGGCCGATCAGCCAATAGGCCATGCGCGCCTCGCGGCTCATCCGGCTTTCTTCCCGCCGCGCAGTTTCTCGAGCGTCCACTGGTCACCCTCACCGCGCAAGGCAAGGTCCGCCTGCTCCAGGGCGATGATCAGCTGACCGATATCGCCGATGTAATGCAGGATGACCTGCGCCTCGGACCGGGACAGTTGAACCAGTTCCGTCTCGCGCACGACGGCGACGGAATGAACGCGGGTTTTCATGTCCAGCCAGTCGCGCAGATCCGTGATGGGGATGCGCACGGCGATGGCTTCCTGATGAGACGACGACAGAAGGTTGTCGCGCTTCCAGTTGTCTTCGATCAAAGAAGTGACCAGTTTGGCAGCGCGGGCCAGCAAGGACTCCGCCGTCTCGCCAAATTCGGAAACATAGGTGACGACCGTGGTCTGCGGATCAATGGTCAGGTTGTAGCGCGTCAAGGTCACGTCAAGCACCCAGAGCGAGCGCGCCGGATCATGGCGGATCGAGGCAAAGGCGACGGCGACACTGCCCGCGTCATACCGCTTGGCCATGGCCTGAAGGCGTTGCTGATCGCCCTGCACGACCTGATCGACACCGATCGCCGCGACATCGGCCAGATCGCCCAAGGGCAGGACCGTCGGCACCAGACTGAGCTGGCTGGACCGTTGCTGCCAGGCGGCGCGCCAAGGGTTGGGGTCGTCCCACAACAGCAACGCCCCGGCGCGGCGCAGCACCGGCAGGACCAGCACAGGCTTGGACGGCGTTTCCGCGAACGGAATGTTGAAGGCGCGCAACAGCTCGCGCACTTCGCCCGGCCGGAACCGGTAGTTCAACTTGGCCAGATAGCGCACGGCGGAGGTCTTTTCCTCGGCAACGGAAAAGTCCTGCATGTATTCGGTGATTTCCTCGGGCGACAGGGCGGGCAGGCGCGGATAATCGGACTTCAGGGTCATGCGCTCCAGTAGGATCGTCATGGCCCGCTGCTGGCCTTCGCGCAAGGCCTGCGCCCGGGCGGCGGACGCGGTTTCGGCCGTCACGTCGACGGTAACGCCCTTGACCTCATAGGGGTTGGCGATCTGGGCCCGCGCGCCATGGGGCGCCAGCACGGCCAGCAGAAGACAGAGCACCGCGGCCGGAGCAGCCCAGCCACGCGCGCCAAGGCACCAATCGTGCGTTGCAAACCGCCGGGGATTAAGTATCTTCGCCTCCATCGACACCGTCGGACCTGCCCGCGTTTTGGGCCGGTCCCGGACGGCGCACAATCTAGCACACCCGACCGAGGGAGGAAGGGATTAGCGACACGGAAAAACACGGCGCGGGCCTCAGCTACCGCGACGCGGGCGTCGACATCGACGCCGGCAATGCGCTGGTCACCGCCATCGGCCCGATGGCCAAATCCACCAACCGCCCGGGCGTCATGGGCGGGCTCGGCGGATTCGGCGGATTCTTCGATCCGCGTGCCGCCGGCTATCAGGACCCGGTGTTGGTCGCCGCCACGGACGGCGTCGGCACCAAGCTGAAAATCGCCATCGACGCGGACAGCCACGCCGGCGTCGGCGTCGACCTTGTCGCCATGTGCGTCAACGACCTCGTGGTCCAGGGGGCGGAACCCTTGTTTTTCCTGGATTATTTCGCGACCGGCAAGCTGGCGCCCGAAGCCGCGGCGGTGATCGTTGCCGGCGTCGCCGATGGTTGCCGGCAGGCCGGCTGCGCCCTGATCGGTGGCGAGACGGCGGAAATGCCCGGCATGTACGCGGCCGGAGACTATGACCTGGCGGGCTTCGCCGTGGGGGCGGTGGAACGCGGCCAGGAATTAACCGGCACCGATGTCGCCGAGGGCGATGTGGTTCTGGCCCTGGCGTCTTCGGGCGTGCATTCCAACGGCTTTTCCCTGGTCCGCAAGGTGGCCGAGCGGGCCGGCGTCGATTTCGCTGGCCCGGCCCCGTTCCAGGATGGCGTGACCCTGGCGGAAGCGCTGCTGACGCCGACGCGAATCTACGTGAAATCGTGCCTGGAAGCGATCCGCTCCGGCCCGTCCCACGGCGGCGTGAAGGCGTTCGCCCATATCACCGGCGGCGGATTGTTGGAAAACATTCCCCGCGTCCTGCCGGACGGCCTGGGCGTCGACCTGGACGCCGCCGCCTGGCCCCTGCCGCCGGTGTTTTCCTGGCTGCGCACGGCGGGCGGCATTACGCCCCATGAAATGCTGCGCACCTTCAACTGCGGGGTCGGCATGGTGGTGATCGTCGATGCCGATCAGGCGCAGCGCCTGGAAGACCTGTTCCGGGCTGCGGGCGAGGATGTGTTCACCATCGGCCGGGTCGTCAAGACCGACGGACCGGAGGATGTTCGCGTCGGCAATCTGGACGAGGCCTGGAGCGCGGCATGAGCCGCCTGAAACTCGCCGTCATGATTTCCGGGCGGGGATCGAACCTGCAGGCCCTGATCGACGCGACCGCCGATCCCGCCTTTCCGGCCGAGATCATTCTGGTGCTGTCCAACCGGCCGGGGGCAATGGGCCTGGAGCGCGCCGCCAAGGCCGGGATCCCGACCCGCGTCATCGACCACAAGGACTTCGCCGACCGCGCGGCCTTCGACCGCGAAATGACGGCCGCCATGGAAGATGCCGGAACGGAGTTGGTCTGTCTTGCCGGGTTCATGCGCCTGCTGTCCGACGCATTCGTCGACCATTGGCGCGATCGCATGATCAATATCCATCCGTCGCTGCTGCCGGCCTTCAAGGGCCTGGAGGTGCAGGAACGGGTGCTGGCGCGGGGGGCCCGGTTCGCCGGCTGCACCGTGCATTACGTGCGCAAGGAAATGGATACCGGGCCAATCATCGTGCAGGCCGTGGTGCCCGTGCATCCCGATGACACGCCGGACAGTCTGGCCGCCCGGGTGCTGGAGCGCGAACACGATATCTATCCGCTGGCCGTGCGCCTGATCGCCGAGGGCCGGGTCTCCATAGACGAAAACGACCGCGCCGTGATTACCGGCGCGGTCGCTCAAGAAAGCGCGTTGCTGAACCCGAAGGGTTAGCCGACGATTTCCAATTCCGCGAAGAAATAGCGGATTTCCTTGGCCGCGTTTTCCGCGGAGTCGGAACCGTGGACCGAGTTCGCCTCGATGCTTTCGGCGAAGTCCTTGCGGATGGTGCCCTCGTCGGCATTGGCCGGGTTGGTCGCACCCATGATCTCACGGTTACGGACGACCGCGTTGTCCCCTTCGAGAACCTGAACCACGACGGGGCCCGAGGTCATGAAGGCGACCAGGTCGTTGAAGAACGCCCGTTCGCGGTGCACGTCGTAGAAGCCTTCCGCCTGTTCCTTGGTCAGGCGCACGCGGCGCTGGGCGACGATGCGCAGACCCGCTTCCTCGAACCGGGCGTTGATCTTGCCGGTCAGGTTGCGGCGGGTAGCATCGGGTTTAATGATGGAGAGCGTACGCTCAAGAGCCATGGTCGATCCCCTTGTATGGTTGTTCGTTCGGCTGGTTTCTGTTGTCGGTAATTTTTTGTCTGGCCGTCCACGGCATCCTTGGGCCGGGTTTTCGGCATCCGAAATTCCGGTCCGCCCCAAGGGTTTTCCGGAAACGGCGCGGGTTATAGTCCCTCCCGCCCCGCCATGCAAGGAAAAGGGTCGACGTATTCCAGTCCTTTGGTTGCCGGCTAGTCGGCTTTGCCCGGAGACAGTTGATTTTTAAGGAACTGTCCCAACAATTTGTATTCGGACCGGCGGGCCGAATTACGCCGCCATACCAAGGCGATTTGCCGCCCCACGCCGCCGGCCAGCGGCCGAAGCACGACATCGGCGGCCTTGATATGATCCGATTGCAGCGCCACGCCGGGCAACAGCGTGGTGCCGAATCCGCCCGCCACCAACTCGACCAGGGTGTAGAGACTTGTCGCCTGGAAGGCACCGGAACGGCCGGGGACCGGTTGGCGGCGACAGGCGGCCAGCGCATGATCGCGCAGACAATGGCCATCCTCCAGCAACAGCAGATCCTCGGAATCCAGCACATCGGGCGCCACCGCGTCCCTAGTCCCGGCCAGGGGATGACCCTGCGGGACGGCCAGCCAGAACGGATCGTCTGCCAGGACCATGTCTTCCAGATCCGCCGTGTCATAAGGCAGCGCGATCAGCGCCGCATCCAACTCGCCGCCGACCAATTGATCGACCACCCTGGCGGTGCGATCCTCGCGCAGGAACAGGCGCAGTTCGGGATAAGACGCCCGAAGCGGCGGTAATACCTTGGGCAGGACGTAGGGCCCGATCGTAGGAATCGCCCCCAGGCGCAACAGGCCGGTCAGCGGGCGCGTGCTCGCCTTGGCGGTCACGGTCATGTCTTCGACCTCGGCCAGGACACGGCGCGCACGGGCGACCAGCTCAAGCCCCAACGGCGTCACCGCAACCCGGCGCTTGGTACGCTCAATCACGGTAACCCCCAGGATCGATTCCAATTCCTGGATACCGGCGCTGAGAGTCGACTGCGTGACGAAGCAGCGCTCGGCGGCGCGGCCGAAATGCCCGTCCTCGGCAACGGCGATGAGGTATTGCAATTGTCGAAGGGTCGGAAGCCGGGTGCTCATGCGTTTGATTTAATCGTGCACTTCGATTTGTTCAAGGAAGCGCGATCAGGGAATTGATTTTAAATCGATCGAACGAGACACCAAACCCACTGGAACGCATCGTTTATTTTCAGAAAATCAACCTAAGAATGTATCGGAACTTAGACTTTTGCAGCCCCTTTTCCTTGTATTCCACCAACTTCATCACATTGATCCACTAGCCTTTAGACTTATTGACGAAACGCTCGATATACCGGAAATTACTGTATAGGAACGCAGGAGCATCAGGGGGCGCGTTCCACAAGATTGGCGACCATTTCCGAGCCCGTTTCGTTTTGTACCGGAAGGCTGATCCTCCTCTCCCCCCATAGTCATGTCTTTCGGTACCTGTGCCGGGCCGCGGCTCCTCCTCCCCCCACCAACCGCGGCCCGGCATTTTATTTGCCCCTCCTGTTTCAAATCACCGCCTGACCCCGTCACGGGACGTTTCCACCGCGCGCGGCCCGTGCTATCACCCCGCCTATGCTGCATGTAAACGACATGACTTTTCGCCTGGGCGGCCGCGTGCTGTTTGAAAAGGCCACATTGCATCTGCCCCAGGGCAGGAAGATGGGCCTTGTCGGACGCAACGGGACCGGCAAGACGACTTTGTTCCGGATGATCCTGGGCGACGCCCACCCGGACGAAGGCTCCGTGCGCGTGCGCCCCAGTGCCCGCATCGGCACGGTGACGCAGGAAGCGCCCTCGGGGGCGACCAGTTTGCTTGACACCGTTCTGGCCGCCGATACCGAACGCAGCGCCCTTTTGGCCGAGGCCGAAACGGTTAAGGACCCGATGCGCATCGCCGATATCCACAACCGCCTGGCCGATATCGATGCCCAGACCGCCCCTGCCCGCGCCGCCCGCATCCTGTCCGGGCTCGGCTTCGACGAAGCCGCCCAGGCCCGCGCCTGCAGCGAATTTTCCGGCGGCTGGCGGATGCGCGTGGCGCTCGCGGCGACGCTGTTTTCGCGGCCCGATTTCCTGTTGCTGGACGAACCGACCAACCACCTGGACCTGGAAGCGGCCATGTGGCTGGAAACCTATCTGGCGACCTGGCCCGGCACGCTGCTGGTCATCAGCCACGACCGCACGATGCTCAACAAAGTCGTCGACGAGATCGCCCATCTGTCCGAATTGAAACTGACCCGCTACGCCGGCAATTACGACCGGTTCGAGCGTACGCGCCGCGAACGCATGACCCAACAGGTCAAACTGCAGGCCAAGCAACTGTCCGAACAGCGCCGCATCCAATCCTTCGTCGACCGGTTCCGGGCCAAGGCGACCAAGGCCAAGCAGGCGCAAAGCCGTATGAAGATGCTGGCCCGCATGGAGCCCATTGCTTCGGTCGTCGAGGATAAGACGACGACCTTCAACTTCCCCGACCCGGCCCCCCTGTCGCCGCCTCTGATCGCCATGGACGAGGTCAGCGTCGGCTATGGCGCCGAACCGATTCTGAAAAATCTGGACCTGCGCATCGACATGGACGACCGCATCGGCCTGATCGGCGCCAACGGCAACGGCAAATCGACCCTGATCAAGATGCTGGCCGACCGCCTGAAACCGCAGGCCGGGAAGATCATCAAGTCGTCCAAGCTGAAGATCGGCTATTTCGCCCAGCACCAGCAGGAAGAATTGAACCTGAACGAATCCCCGTTTCAGCACATGGCGCGGATCATGCCCATGGCGACGGAAACCAAGGTGCGCTCCCACCTGGGCCGGTTCGGGTTTTCCGGCGACCTTGCCAACAGCAAGGTCGAAGTCCTGTCCGGTGGTGAGAAGGCGCGGCTTCTGTTCGCGCTGATGAGCACCGAGGCGCCGCATATCCTGTTCCTGGACGAGCCGACCAACCACCTGGACGTGGACGCCCGCGAGGCCTTGGTTCAGGCGTTGAACGAATACGACGGCGCCATCGTCCTGGTGACCCATGATTCGCATCTGATCGACCTTGTCTGCGACCGCCTGTGGCTGGTTGCTGACGGCGCCTGCAAGCCGTTCGAGGGCGACCTGGATGCCTATGCCGGGCTGCTGATGGAACAGCGCCGTCTGGCCCGCCGCGAAATCCGCGCCGCCAAGGACAGCGACAGCGTCGCCCCTGTCGACAAGAAGGAATTGCGCCGCGAACGCGCCCGGCGGCGCGAGGAGACGGCGGCCCTGCGTAAGTCGGTCGTCGATGCAGAGCGCAAGATGGAAAAGCTGACCCAGGAGATATCCGCCCTGGAGGCCAAACTGGCCGATCCTGAAATCTACAACGGGCCGACGGCCAAGCTGATGGACCTGCAGCTTGCCCATAAGAAGGCCAAGGACAAGCTGGCCGAAACGGAACAGCAATGGCTGAGCGCCCAGGAAACCATCGACGGAGCCCTGGACGAAGCATCATGACCGCGTCCGCGCCGTCCACCCCAGGATCCGCTGTCCCGCAGCTGACCGACTGGACCGGACGCCGTCATGACCCTGCCCCCGATGCCCGCATCCTGTCCCTGGTGCCGTCCCTGACGGAAACCCTGTTCGCGCTCGGTCTGGGCGACAATATCGTCGGGCGCACGGCCTTCTGCGTCCATCCTGCGGACAAGGTCAAAGGGGTCAAAAGCGTCGGCGGCACCAAGCAGGTGAACTGGCGCAAGGTCGACACGGCGCGGCCGACCCACGCGGTCCTCAACGTTGACGAAAACCCGAAAGAGATGGCCGAGGAAATGATGGCCCGCGGCATTGTTCCCGTGGTCACCCATCCCCTGTCCCCCGCCGACAACGGCCCGCTGATCCGCCTGCTGGGTGGCGTGTTCGGACGCCCCGACGCGGCTGATGACCTAGCCGAACACTTCGAGGACACCCTGGCGGCGGTCACCGCCGCCCGGCCCGTGGCGGAGACCCGCGTCCTCTACCTGATCTGGAAGGCGCCCTGGATGACCGTGGGGCCGGACACCTATATCGCGCGGACCCTCGGCCTGATCGGCTGGCGCACCTGGGCCCCGACGGCGGCGGCGCGCTATCCGGAGATCGAGATGACCGACGCCGTGCTCGACCGTGTCGACCGGGTGCTGTTTTCGTCGGAGCCCTTCCCCTTCACCGAGGATCACCTGGCCGCCTTCCGCGCCGACCACCCGGACCACGCCGCCAAGGCGCAGTTGGTTGATGGCGAGATGCTGTCCTGGTACGGCGTGCGCGCAGCCGCGGGCCTTTCCTATCTCAAGGATTTGGCCGACAGCACGCCGGCATCCCGCCCATGACGCCGGACACGGGCGCGCCGCGCCTGGCCCCGTTGCGCCTGGCCTTGTTTTACGGCGGCATCTTTCTGGCGCTGGGCATCATGGGGCCGTTCTGGCCGCTGTGGCTCAAGGACCGGGGCCTGGACGCGGAACAGATCGGCCTCGTGTTCGCCCTGGGCACCCTGGCCCGGCTGGCTGTCACCCCCTACTTCGCCCGCGCCGCCGACCGTGCCGGCGAACGCAAACGCATTCTGGTGCTGCTCTGCTTCCTTGGCGCCGTGACCTTCCTTGCCTTCCGTTGGGCCGAGGGCTTCTGGCCGATCATCCTGGTCACCGTGGTGTTCTATGCCAGCAGGGGGCCCGTGCTGCCGCTGATGGAAAGCCTGACCATGCTGACCCGGGAGCGCACTCCCTTCGACTACGGCCGGGTGCGGCTGTGGGGCTCAATCACCTTCATCATCGGTGCCTGGGGCATGGGCCTGGTTCTGACAGACGCGCCATCGGATTGGATCCATTGGGCCATCTTCGCGTCGGTCGCCGTGACTTTCTTCTGCGCCCTCGCCCTGCCGGATACGCGCGCACCCGCAGCCGCAAAGGACCGCCGGCCGTTCCGCGAGATCATGCGTCTGCCGGGCCTGATGGCGGCGATGACGGCGGCGACCTGCATCCAGGCGTCGCATGCGGTCTACTACAACTTCGGCTCCATCCATTGGCTGGCGGCGGGCCATGGGGCGGATGTCATCGGCGCGCTTTGGGCCGAAGGCGTGATTGCCGAAATCCTGCTGTTCACCTTTGCCGCCGCCACCGTGCGGCGCATCGGTGCGGTCCGCATGATCGCCATCGGCGCCGCCGCCGCGACCTTCCGCTGGGCCGGAACGGCCGGAACAACGGACCTTGAATGGCTGGTTCTGTTGCAGGCCCTTCACGGGCTCAGCTACGGCGCGACGCACCTGGGCATCATCCACCTGATCACCGAACGGGTGGACTCGTCCCTGTCGGCCTCCGCGCAAAGCCTGTTCGCCATCACCCTGGGCGTCGGCATGAGCGCTGCGTCCTATGGCGCGGGTCTGTCGTTCGCGTCTCTGGGCGGCGGCGCCTTCTGGACCATGTCGGCGCTCGCCCTGGCCGGTGCCGGATTCGCCGGATTCTCTATACTGGTACGCAGCAAAGCTGCCTCCGGCGGGTGAAATTCCCCGCCAGCGGCAAATTCACATTTGTAGATATGCAAACAATTTGCGTTGGTTTTTGCGGCTTTCGAAACAGAAACCGAATACAAATACGTACAGATTGGTTTTATAAGTGAACCCTTAACCAATGAATCATAAAATCGAGATCACCCGGGGTGGGGAATTTCTGAGGGTAGGGAGGTGAGACGTGGGTTACCTAGATTCACTGCTGGGAATCTTCAAGTTCACGAAAGATACAGACTTGGTCGCCGCGACCTGTTTGGTGCTGTTGCTGTCGAGTGTCATCGGCGGCATGCTGTCCAGCATCTTCAAGGCGTTCGGCGGCCCTCTGAAACCCATCGCCTTTCAGGAAACCAACGGCTTTCGGATCCTGCTGTTCTATGAGATCTGCCTGGTTGCGGTCATTTTCTATTACCACATGAACGTGACCGGCCGGATCGACGCCATTCAAGCCATCTTCTGGGTCACGACCATGCTGTCCATGCCGGTATTGTGGTTCATGGGCTCCGTCATCACCCAGGTTCTGTTCTGGGCGAAAATTTCGAAGAACAAGAAGGCCTACCGCGAACTGGTCGCCAAGCGGAAATTCGCCAAGCACAAAAAAATGCAGGAAAAGATCCGCGAAGAGACCAAGGAATCACGGGAAGCCCAGGCACAGCGCGCCGAGATAACGGCCAAAGGCAAGAAAGGCCATCAGGCGACGGTGAAACGCCGCCGCGCCGATAGCTGACGACGTTTCCTCACGCAGGCGGAGGCACCCTGCCCGCCCCCCATATTTGATCTATTCAGAAGCCGCCTCGCCGCCCACCTGGGACAGCTTGGCCGCCGCACGGCGCAGCGCCGGCACGAAAGACTGCGCCCGCTCCATGGACATCCGCACGGTCGGCCCGTGACAGGCAAGCGTGCCGGCCAGGCGGCCCTTGGCGTCGGTGACGGGCACGGCGACCGCGACCATGCCTTCGATAAATTCCTGATTGTCGGTGCCGACTTTCTCCCGGCGGATATCATCCAGGTTGGCGAGCAGCGCATCCGGTTCTGTGATCGTGCCCGGCGTATGGGGGATCAGGTCGAGAGCCTGGATCATCTGGCGCCGCCGCCCAGCCGGCAACGAGGACAGATAGAGCTTGCCGCTGGCCGTGCAATGCAAAGGCACCCGAGAGCCGATGGGCAACTGCGTGCGCAGCGGCCATTTGGTCTCCACACGGTCGATGTAATACATCTCCCCGCCCATCGGGATGTTGAAGTTGCAGGTCTCGCCGATTTCCTGTGACAGATCGGTCAGGATACGGTGGCGCTGGCTGTAGTCCGTATCGACGGCGACGGTCGCCATGGCAAGGTCGCGCAGCCTGGGGCCGACGCTCAACCCATCGCCGGAGGGCGACGGCGTCACGAAGCCCGTTTCCGTCAACAATGCACACAGCCGATGCACCGTCGCCTTGGGCAGCCCGGTCAGGTCTGCGATCTTGGCCGCACTCAGGGGCCGGCCCTCGCCGACCATGGCCTCGACAATCTCCAGCGCACGGATCGACCGCGAACCCTTTTCGTCTCCGTTGTTCGCCATAACCAACTATGCCATCCGCATGAACCGAAACCGACGCAGTACCGTCGCCGAACCTATTCCCCGTAGATGTAGCCCGGCAGCCACAACGCGATTTGGGGAAAAACCATGATCAGGATGAGACCGAACAACTGGATCACCATGAACTGCATCATGCCGATGTAGATGTCCTTGAGATCCCACTCCGGCACCACGCCTTTCAGGAAGTACGCTGATAGCGCCACCGGTGGCGATAGCCAAGCTGTTTGCAGGTTAACCGCAACCAGAATGCCGAACCACACCAGATTGAAGCCAAGCTGTTCAATCAACGGCAACAGGATCGGCACGATGATCAGCACGATCGGCACCCATTCAAGCGGCCAGCCCAACAGGAAGATCAAGGCCATGATCATGATCAGCAGAACCATGGGCGGCAGGTCCAAGCCGAGCAGCAGTTCCGTCAGCATGGTCGGCGTGCCGAGCCGCGAAAACACGGCGCCGAAGAAGTTGGAAGCCGCAACAAGGATCAGGATCAAGGCCGAGATTTCCAGCGTCTTGATCAGGGCTTCCCTGAACTTCTTGAAGGTCATCCGCCGATAGGCAAGCGTCAGCAGCAAGGCGCCGGCGGCACCGCAGCCCGCCCCTTCGGTCGGGGTCGCCAAACCGAACATGATGGAGCCCAGCGCCGAGAACACCAGAAGCGCCGGCGGCACCAGACCAAGAATGAATTCCCGGACGATCTCGCCCATGTTGGCGGCGCGATCCTCGATCGCCAACGGCGGCCCCAGTTCCGGATTGATCATGCAGCGACCAACCGCATAGACGGCATACAGGAAGGCCATCATGATACCCGGGATGATGGCGGCGGCGAACAGGTCCGTGACCGGCACCTCAAGCACCGGGCCCATGACCACCAGCATGATCGAGGGCGGGATCAGGATGCCGAGCGTCCCGCCCGCAGTGATCGTCCCTGCGGCCAATCGCACATCGTATCCGGATCTGTTCATGGTCTTGGCTGCCATGATGCCGAGGATCGTCACCGAGGCCCCGACGATGCCCGTCGCGGCGGCAAAGATCGTCGACACGAACAACACGGCCAGATAAAGCGACCCGCGCAACCGCGACAACATCAACTGCACGGCGGAGAACAGGCGTTCCATCAGGCCCGCCTGCTCCATCAATATCCCCATGAATATGAATAGAGGGACGGCCGCCAATGTCTGTTCCAGCATGACGTTCGAGAATTGGAACGTCATCAGGTAGAACACAACCTGGCCGAAGCCGATGTAGCCGAACACGAAGCCGAGGAAAATCAGCGTAAAGGAGATTGGGAAGCCGACGAAAATCGCCAGCAGCATCACCCCGATCAGAATAAGACCCAGGATTTCATTTTCCATTATCAGGGCCACCTTCCCTTAGTCGCGGCGTAGTAGCTTTTCAGCGTTTCCGAGATGCCTTGGATGATCAGCAGCGCGATGCCCACGGGCAGCGCCGTCTTGATCGGCCCCATGTGCGGCATCCAGGCGGTATCCATGCCTTTCTCGCCGCGGATCCAGGCCAGCGTGGCGTAGTCGGTTGCCATGTAGAGGAACACCAGCATGCCGGGGAAATAGAGCACCAGATACAGCAGCAGATCGATGCGCCCCTGCATCTTGTCCGGCCATAGGCGGTAGAGGAAATCGGCGCGGATATGCACGCCCTTCGACAGGGCGTAGCCGGCGCCAAGCATGAACAAGGCGCCGTACAGCATGCGCGATATGTCATAAGCCCACATGGTGGGCGCGATGAACACGTAACGCGCCACGACCTCGTAGACCATGGCGACGAAAAGCGGCACCGTCAGCCAACAGACGATATTGCCGACGATGAGGCTGAACCGGTCGATGCCGGTGATCGTCCGCGCCATCCAACGGGGCATGTCGTCCGGCATCTTGCCCGACGGGTCGCCCCGGCGCTCGGCGATCAGCTCATCGGTGATATCCAGTTCACCGGGATTCGGGTCGTGATCAGCCATCCGAACCTTCTTTTCCGTTTAGGAGTCCGCCCGACGGCGGAGAAAGACAGACCATGCGGCGCCGGACGTCAGGCCCGCGGGAAGACTCAGCCGGACAACGTGGGGGCGGACAATCGTGCCCGCCCCCGAACGTCCGGCGGATGTCATGTACGGAAGATCAGCCTACTTTTTCTTCTTGCTGTTGGCGTAGGCGTTACCGAGGTTGGCGTTCGACGTTTGCGCCCCGGCCCAGAACGGCACCGCGATGTCGGCGAAGTCTTTCTGGGAATCCCAGACCTTCTTGAAGAACGCGTTTTCGGCGGCGTTCTTTTCCAGGCTCTTGCGGGCCGCGTCCATATACTCGGTGAAATAGTCGGCGGGCGTGTCATGCAGGATGACGCCGTGCTTTTCCACCAGCTCCTTCAGCGCCTTGCCGTTTTCGTAGATGCGCCAGCTCATGGCACGCGACAGCGAGGCATCGGCGGCGATTTCCATCGCCTGCTGCTGATGCGGGGTCAGGCTCTTCCAGACGTCGCCGTTCAGGTACATGTCGGCGTTGACGACCACCTGATGCAGGCCCTGCAGGTAATAATGCTTCAGCACCTTCTGGAAGCCGAACACCATGTCCGGTTTCGGGCAGCACCATTCGGCGGCGTCGATCACGCCTTTTTCCAGGGCCGGCAGAATGTCGCCGCCGCCCATGGCCACCGAGGCAACGCCGATGTCCTTGTAGGTCTGGCCGGGAATGCCCGGAGGCGTGCGGAACCGATACTTGCGGAAATCGGCCATGGAGTTGATGGGCTCCTTGAACCAGCCGAGGGCTTCCGGGCCCACGGGTTGCAGGATGAAGCCCTTGATGTTCATGCCCATCTCTTTCCAGAGCTGTTCATAAAGCGCGCGGCCGCCACCGTACTGGTACCAGCTGACCCAGGCGATGTTGTCCATGCCGACACCGCCGCCCGCTACGGGCGACCCGAACAGCATGGCCGCCGGATGGTAGCCGGACCAGTAATGGGTCCAGGCAAAGCCGCCTTCAATCAGGCCCTTGTCGACCGCTTCCAGCGTTTCCTTGACGCCCACGACGGCGCCTGCGGGCAGGACTTCGATTTCAACTTCACCGTTGGTCAGCGCCGCGACGTTGGCGGCGTAATCCTTCAACATGGTGACTTCATCCGCCTTGGACGGGATCACCGACTGCACGCGGATCTTAACCTTCTTGGCCTCAGCCGTGCCGGGCGCGAAGACCGCGGCCGTCGCGAACGCCATCAGGGCGAACACGGCAAATAAAGATTTGATTTTGTTCATGCTTCCACTCCCAAACATGGGGTCCTGCCGTGCACAATTGCCGCCGGGACCGTCAAGAAGTCGTATTAAATTATCATTATTGAGACTTCTACGTATCATTATTGCAAACATCAGTATTATCTGCAACGATGATTTCGCGAACTCACCCCATGAGCACGGCATCGCGGATGCCCCATTCCGGCAGCCCGCCGCCACAACCAACGGAATCAGGACGACGACGAGCCAACGATGGACGTAGCGACTTCTCCCCTTACCGGTGCGCCGGAATACGATTACATCGTCATCGGCGCCGGCTCGGCCGGCTGCGTGCTCGCCAACCGCCTGAGCGCCGATCCGGCCAAACGGGTGCTTTTGCTGGAGGCCGGTGGGCGCGACACCAACCCCTGGATTCACATCCCCGTCGGCTACTTCAAGACCATCAACAATCCAGCGACGGACTGGTGCTTCAAGACCGCGCCCGACCCGGGCCTGGGCGGGCGCAGCATCAGCTGGCCGCGCGGCAAGGTGCTGGGCGGATCCAGTTCCATCAACGGCCTGCTTTATGTCCGTGGCCAGCCGCAGGACTTCGAACACTGGCGGCAGTTGGGCAACGCGGGGTGGTCGTTCAATGACGTGCTGCCCTATTTCCGACGCGCCGAGAACCAGGAACGCGGCGCCGACGACTTTCATGGCGCGGACGGCCCCTTGGCGGTGTCCGACATGCGGGTGCGCCGGGAAATCTGCGATGCCGTCATCAAGGCGGCGGGCGAACTCGGCATTCCCGAGCGGGACGATTTCAACCGCGATGATCAGGAAGGCGCCGGCTATTTCCAACTGACGACCCGCAACGGGCTGCGCTGCTCGACCGCCGTCGGCTATCTGAAACCGGCAAAAGGCCGCCCCAACTTGGACATCCGCACCCATGCCCAGGTCCGCAACCTGATCCTAGAGGACGGGCGCTGCGCCGGTGTCGCCTTCGACGTGAAGGGCGCGCCCCTGGCCGCCGCCTGCCGGGGCGAGGTGATCCTGTCGGCAGGGGCCATCGGTTCACCGCAAATTCTCATGCTGTCGGGCATCGGCCCGGCGCCGCATCTAACGGACATGGGCATCCCCGTGGCGCTGGATATGCCCGGCGTCGGCGGCAATCTGCAGGATCACCTGCAATTGCGCACCATCTATCGCACCCACCGCCCGATCACCCTGAACGATCAGGCCCGCAATCCGATCCAAAAGGTCCTGATGGGCCTGGAATTCCTGCTCCGCCGCTCCGGCCCCCTGACCATGGGGGCAAGCCAGGTCGCGATCTTTGCCAAGACCCGGCCCGAACTGGAAACGCCGGACATCCAATACCATGTGCAGCCGTGGAGTGCGGACAGCCCTGGCGAAGGCACGCACCGATTCTCGGCATTTACCCTGTCGGTCTGCCAACTGCGCCCGGAAAGCCGGGGGGACATCCGCCTCGCCTCCCCCGATCCCTTCGCCCACCCGACGATCCGGCCCAACTACCTGTCGACGGACCTGGACCAACAAACCGCGATCGAATCCCTAAAGCTGACGCGCCGTCTGGTCGAAACGAAGACCCTCGCCCCTTATGTCGCCGAAGAAATGCGCCCCGGCAGCGACGCCCAAACGGATGACGAACTGCTGGAAGGGGCACGCCGCATCGCACAGACCATTTATCATCCTGTCGGGACATGTAAGATGGGCCGCGATCCGAACGCCGTCGTCGACGACCGGCTACGGGTCCGGGGCATCCGGGGCTTAAGGGTCGCCGATGCTTCGATCATGCCGACCATCACGTCGGGCAACACCAATGCGCCGGCCATCATGATCGGCGAAAAGGCGTCCGACATGATCATTGAAGACAACCGCTAGGGCGCCCGCGCCCGACATGCCCATCCCGCCCCCGCGGCGGGCACGAACGCACGAAAGAGCCCGCCCGTGGAATTTCTCGACCCCCTGCTTCAATTCAATTTCAAGGCCTTCACCTCGATCGTTTTCATCGATCTGGTGATGTCCGGCGACAACGCCATCATCATCGGCATGGCGGCGGCAGGTCTGCCCATGGCGCTCCGGCGCAAGGCCATCGCCATCGGCATCATCGTCGCCACGGTGCTGCGCATCGCCTTCGCCTCCGTGACCTATCAGTTGCTGTCGATCATCGGGCTGACGCTGGCCGGCGGTTTGCTGCTGCTCTGGGTCGCCTTCAAGATGTGGCAGGAAATCCGTTCCGGCAGCCTGGAAATGCCGGACCCGGAAGCCGAGGGAGGCGTCGAGGGCAAGACCCTGCGCAGCGCCGTGACCTCGATCATCATCGCCGACGTCACCATGTCGCTGGACAACGTGCTGGCCGTGGCCGGCGCCGCCCACGACGCGCCGGGCATGCTGGTGTTCGGCCTGGTGCTGTCGATCCTGCTGATGGCTTTCGCCGCCAACTGGGTGGCCTCGCTGCTGGAGAAGCACAAGTGGCTGGCCTACGCCGGGCTGATCGTCGTCGCCTATGTGGCAGTGGAAATGATCTGGCGCGGCGGCAATCAGGTTGCCACCGCCGCGGCGGGGATGCTGTAGCCGCCCTCCCCGCCTTGGCCGTTCCTTAGTTTCCGGCGCGGGCGCGGATCGCCTCGTAACGCGCCAGCAGACGTTCAGCGCGGATCACGATCGGCACGTCGATCATCTTGCCGTCCACCGTGATCGCCCCCTTGCCCGCCTTCTGCGCCTCGGCATAGGCATCGATCACGCGCCGCGCATGGTCGACCGCTTCCGCCGAGGGGGTGAATTCCTCGTTCAAAATCGCCACGCCCGAGGGGTGGATAACACTGGCACAGTCGAAGCCGAACTTGACCGATTTGCGCACGGCGGCGCGGAAGCCTTCGGTGTCGTTGTAATCGGCGACCGTGCCGATGAAGCCCATGGCCATCAGACCCGCCGCCTTGGCCGCGATCATCACCGTCTGCTTGGGCACCAGCAGGGTTTCCGTATCCGGCACCATGCCCATCTCCATGGCGAAATCCTCGCCGCCCAGGTTCATGCCGATCAGGCGGGACGAGGCCCGGGCGATGGCATGGGCGCGGAAATAGGCGTCCGCCGTCTCGACCATGGCGGCCAGCTTGACCGATCCTTGCGGCCGGCCGGCCTCGCGCTCGACCTCGCCGACCAGTTCAGCCACCAGTTTCAGATGCCCCGCACCGTCGACCTTGGTCACGAACAGAGCGCGGGCACCCGCCTTCACCGCCGCTTCCACGTCCTTGACCATGTGGCGGATCGGCCGGTTGATGCGCACGATGGGATCGGCGCCCGATTGCGTCACCGACTTAACCGCATCGGGCAGCATGTCGCGGGCGCGCTGGCGTTCCTGTTCGGGGACGCTGTCTTCCAGGTCCAGGATGATGCCGTCGGCGCCCCGGGTATGGGCCTTGGCGACGAACTTTTCGTTGTTGGTGGGAACGTAAAGCAGCGACCGCCAGACAATCGGCCGTTCCGCACCGGTGGTATTTTTATCGGTCATCCTTCGACCACTCCCTTTGTTTTCAGATTTTCAATCTCGGCCGCGCCGTAGCCCAATTCCTCGAGCAACGCCACGGAATGCTGTCCCCGAAGCGGTGCCGGGCTGCGGATCACGCCCGGCGTTTCCGACAGGCGCGGGCTGACGTTCTGCATGGGCACGGTGCCCAATTGATCGTCGGGCAACTCAATGATCACCTCGCGCTCGCGAAAGTGTTCGTCGCGCAGGATGTCGTCCTGCTCGTAGATCGGCGAGGCGGTGATGCTCTGTTCCTCGAACGTCCTGGCGACGTCGGCCAGGGTCTTGGTCTTGATCCAGGCCCCGACGATGCGGTCCACTTCCTCGCGGTTCTTCACGCGCTCCATGTTGGTGCGGAAGCCCTCCGTGGTGATCAGGTCTTCCCGGCCGATCATGCGGAACACCCGTTCGGCCATGGTCTGGATCGACGCCGACATGCCGATGAACTTGCCGTCGGACGTTTCGTACACGTTACGCGGCGACGCCGTGGTCGACGACGAGCCCGTGCGCGGGCGGCTGCGCCCGGTCAGCTGATAAACCAGGGCCTCCGGCCCCATGATGGCGTAAAGGGGTTCCAGCAACGCCAGATCGACAACCTGTCCCCGTCCCTGTCCATTTGGGCCGCCGTCCTGTTCGGCGGCACGCAACGCCACGATGGTGGCGAACGCCCCCTGCAACCCGGCAACGGAGTCCGCCAGGGCGAAGGGCGGCAACACCGGCTCCCGGTCGCCGAAGCCGTTGCGGGACGCGAAGCCCGACATGCTTTCGACGACGGACCCGAACCCGGGGCGTTCCTTGTAAGGCCCCGACTGGCCGTAGCCCGAGATGCGCACAATCACCAGCTTGGGATTAATCGCCCAGAGCGTTTCCGGCGCCAGGTCCATTTCCTCCAGCCGCCCGGGGCGGAAGCCCTCGACCAGGATCTGCGCGCCCGCGACCAGCTTCTTGACGATGGCGATGGCCTGGGGATCGCGCAGGTCGAGGGCCATGCTTTTCTTGTTACGTGCATAGACCTTCCATTGCGCTTCGATCCCGCCGTCGCCCCAGGCGCGCAGCGGATCGCCCTTGCCCGCCGGCTCGATCTTAATGACCTCGGCCCCCATGTCGCCCAGGTTGAAGGTCAGCAGATTGCCGCAGACCAGACGCGACATGTCGACCACGCGCACGCCGTGCAGCGGCCCCTTGGCGTCGGGCTGATAGTCCTTCCGGTGCAGACCGAACTGGGACATATCGACCTTGTTGGCGTCCAGACGCGTCGGGCCGGTCTTGGGCGTGTTCTCGGTCATCGTCGTCCGTCCGTCAGATGGTCGCGACGGGCGTCGCGGGCGAACCGACGCTGCCCGGCAGGCGCAGGGGCGGTGCGGTCAACAGGAACCGCGAACGGCCTCGTTCCTTCAGCGCCTTTTTCAGTTCGGCCAGATACCAAATCTCGCCCAGGTGCACGCCGATCTTGAACAGGCAGTGGCGATGGATGGGCAGGCGGCAGTGATCGTCCTCGGGACGGCGGTCGTAATGGGTGTTCTCCACCGCCATGTTGTCGGACACCAGGATCGTCAGCCCGCTGTCGGTGATCCACTGCAACAACTTGTCGTCCCAGCCGTCCAACACGGCGCAGCTCGAGTGCAGCTTTTTCGCATCCGGGTCACCGGCCATGGACAAGATCATCTCGTCCCAGCCGGTGTGGAGCAGAACCATGTCGCCCTCCTCCACCGTCACGCCGTCCTTTTCCATCACCTCCATCAGCATGGCGTGGTTCACGGCGACGCGCTCATTGCCGTAATGGCCGTGCAGGTCGATCAGCACGCCGCGTCCCTGGACGCAGGCCTCCGCCATATTCTCGATACCCAGGCGGTCGGTCTTGACGTGGTTGTGCACGTCCGGATCAGCGACGTCGGTGCCGGCACGCCAACCGTTGTAGTAACAGGGCTCGGCCACGCCATCCCCGTCGGCGTCGAACAGCTGCCCGAAATGGGCCAAGCTGTCCCATTGCGTCGAATACTGGGTGTGCAGCACGACCACGTCGTCGGCGCTGACGTCGGTCGAGCCCGGCAGGGAATGTTCGTTCCAGATGAAGTTGTAATAGGGTGCGCCGTCCTGCTTGGTCGGATGCAGCACGGGGGGATGGCGTTTCGGATTGACGGAATTTCCGCCCGGCATGTCGAGCGGCATGGACAGGCAGAAGGTCAGGCCCTCCTTCACCTCGGCGACACCCTTCATCACAACCTCGGGCGTCAGCAGGTTCATGCGGCCCTTTTCGTCGTCGGGGCCGAAGTCACCCCAGTTCGATCCCTCGGGCCGATTGACCCAGCGCGGGTTGCTCATCTGTATCCTCCGTCAGTCGTTTGTTGTTGTCGCCGCCGCCTTCTATGGGCAGTCGGGTTCGTTGATGGTCAGGCTTTCTTCTCCCAGCCGCCCTGGGCCGTCTGCTGCAGATAGGTCAGGTCGTGGCCGGCGACCTTGTAGGCCTTCCAGCGATCACGCGCGGCCTGCACGGCGTCCGGGTCGCGGCCGTCGAACAATTCGAAGCACCTTTCATAGGCGTCGACCCATTCCGACGTGGCACCGTCGGTCAGGAACAGGAAGGTCGCATGATTGGGGGTTTCCGGATCGGTCGACAGCCACACGGGCTGATCTTCCGGGTTTCCGTCCTTGGGCGTGCCGTGGGGCAGCCAGGAGCCGGGATCATAGGTCCACAGCGTCTGCGCCAGGGCCTCGACCCGTTCCTCGCTGGAGGCAAGGACGAGGGCGCGCTTGCCGGCGGCCAGGGTCTTTTCCAACAGCTTGGGCAGGGCCTGTTCAAGCGGCGAGCGTTCCAGATGATAGAAAGAAATGTCGGTCACGATCTCGCTTGCCTGCCTTGAAACTGTCCGGTCCGCCACGCCTGCCGAAATGACTACTTGCTGAGTGTGGGGAAATGCTCCGCCGTGCCCTTGACGACCTCGAACAGGGCTTTTTCCATCAAATCGTTGCTGGCCGCGCGCATGCGCTTGCCCGCCGTATCGCGGAAAGCGACCATGCGCGCGAAATGGGGTGAATCGTTGCGCTGGGTCGCCAGAGAGTCCAGTTCCTCCGCCGTGAACTCGGCGCCGTAGATACGCGCCAGGTTGGCCGTCCATTCGTCGCCGTACTTGCCGACGGTCTGGTTGACCTGGGCGCGGAACACCTCGGTCACGGCCTCAAGCCCAAACTTGCCGATCAGACTTTGCACGGTCCGGGTCATGGCCCCGAACTTGGCGAGCAGTTGCACGAAGTTGTTGTTCAAGCCGGTGCGCCGGACGAATTCCAGGGCCGCCGCCGAGGGCGCGGCCGGGGCAGCGGCCGTGGCCGGTTCCGCCGCCGAGCCGCCCGGCACATCAACAATCAGGAACCCGACCGACAGGCCGAAGGCGACAAGCAGGGAGCCGATCAAACGCTTCATGCCGTCGCCTCCCCCATGTCCTTGATGCCCCTTACTTGGCTTCGTAGTGGTCGGCGACCAGCCGGTCCAGCAGGCGCACGCCGTATCCGGTGCCGCCCTTGGGCGTCACGGGCTTGGCCTTCTTCGACCAGGTGGTGCCGGCGATGTCCAGATGGACCCAAGGCGTGCCGTCCTTGATGAAACGCTGCAGGAACTGCGCCGCGGTGATGGAGCCGCCCCAGCGTCCGCCGATGTTCTGCATGTCGGCGGCGTCGGAGTTGATCAGCTCGTCATAGGCCTTGCCCAGCGGCATGCGCCAGACCAGTTCGTCCACGGCCTCGCCGGCCTGGAAAATCTGATCGGCCAGCGCGTCATCGTTGGCGTACATGCCCGCGCGCTCGTTCCCCAGGGCGACGATGATCGCCCCCGTCAGGGTCGCCAGATCGACCACGAACTTGGGCTTGTATTTGGTCTGCGTGTACCACAGGGCATCGGCGAGGACGAGGCGGCCCTCGGCGTCCGTGTTCAGGACCTCGATGGTCTGACCCGACATGGATTTGACGATGTCCGACGGCCGCTGAGCGTTGCCGCCCGGCATGTTTTCCACTAGGCCGACCACGCCGATGGCGTTGACCTTGGCCTTGCGTCCGGCCAGGGCCTTCATCAGGCCGATGACCACGCCGGAGCCGCCCATGTCCCACTTCATGTCTTCCATGCCGGCGGCCGGCTTGATCGAGATCCCGCCCGTATCGAAGGTCACGCCCTTGCCGACGAAGGCGACCGGCTGCTGCGCCTTGGCGGCCTTGGACTTGGCCACGCCGGTCCATTCCATGATGACCATCTTGCTTTCGCGGGCACTGCCCTGGCCGACGCCGAGCAGCGCCCCCATGCCCAGCTTGGCCATTTCCTTTTCGCCCAACACGGTGACCTTCACGCCCAGCTTCTTCAGCGCCAACGCTTCCTTGGCCAGGGTCGCGGGGTAGAGCACGTTCGGCGGCTCCGACACCAGGTCGCGGGTGAAGAACACGCCCTCGGCGACCTTCTCCATGTCGGTAAAGGCAGCCTTGGCCTTGGCCGAGGTCGGGCACAGCACCTTGATCGCCTTGAGAACCGGTTTCTTTTCCTTGGGCTCCTTGGTCCGGTACTTGTCGAAGCGGTAGGACCGCAGCAGCGCCCCGAAGCCCAGGTTGGCGCCCATGTCTGCGGCCGTCATCTTGCCGCCATCAAGGGCATCAATCACCACGGTGGCGGCGGCGCCCTGGCCGGACAGCATGGCATAGATGCGCCCGCCCGCTTCCTGCAGGCTCAGGTCCTTCAGCTCGTCCGGCTTGCCCAGGCCGACCACGACGACGCGCTCGAACTTGGCGTTCGGCGCCATCAGGTCGAGGCTTTCGCCCGCCTTGCCCTTGAACTTGGCGGCCTTGGCGGCGCGGGTGATCGCGCCCCCCAGCTTGACGTCCAGGACGGTGGCGCTTTTCGACAGCTTGGCGTCCTCGGTGGCGGTCACGACGACGACGCCCTGGGTGGGAAGTGCGGGATTGGCGAAGGTGATTTTCATCTATCTGTCCTTGGGACTATTCATGTGGGGCGCCGCGCGCGTCCCCAACATCGGGTCCGGCCGCGCGGCGGCATAAAGACGCGCAGGCGGAATCGCCCGCGCCGAATGGATGGGTTCCACTATATAGGGTTCCATGCCCCTTCGGGTGAAGGGGATTCTGCCGGGGGCAGCCTGGAATTTCGCGGATCAGGCGTCGTAGCCGGGGTTGGCGCGGTCCAGCTTGCGCAGCAGCGCCGGCCATTCCTTCTGGCCGATGGGACGGTGGCCGTTCGGCGAGTTGGCGATCTTGCCCTGGTCCACGGTCTTGTCGATGACCTCTTGCGGGATCGGCGTCAACTTGGCGCCCGACTGCTGGAACGACAGCTGATAGCGGCAGGCGCGCTCGGCCCGATACAACCACATGAAGGCTTCGCCGATGGTCTTGCCCACGGTCAGAAGGCCGTGGTTGCGCAGCACCATGACCCGGTTGTCGCCCAGGTCGCGGACCAGCCGCTCCCGCTCATCCAGATCGACGGCCAGCCCCTCGTATTCGTGATAGGCCGTATGGGCATAGATCGATAGCGCCTGCTGCGAGATCGGCAGAATGCCATCCGCCTGGCAGGCCACGCCGACGCCGTCCCGCGTATGGGTATGCATAACGCAGCTCAATTCCGGCACGGCCAGATGCACGGCGGAATGGATGACGAAGGCCGCCGGGTTGATGCTGTATTCGGAATTGGTCAGGCAGGTGCCGTGCTCATCGACCTTGATCAGGGCCGAGGCGGTCATTTCCTCGAACAGCACGCCGAAGGGGTTGATCAGGAAGTGTTCGTCCGGTCCCGGCACACGGGCCGACAGATGCGTGCCCAGAAGGTCCGACCAGCCAAACAGATCGACCAGACGATAGGCGGCGGCCAGGTTGACCCGGACCTCCCATTCTTCGGGGCTGATGTCTGCGGGGCGGTTTGCGTCATAGGCGGCGGATGCGTCGGGGGCCATGGTCGGGGGTCCTCTCCCTTGAAGGTCTCTGTTGACGGCGGATTGTATACAATGGAGCAGCGCGCGCAAGCCCCCGAAATACCCCTAGGGTCACCCGGCCGGCGGACGGATGCGGAGCGGCTGGCGTTTGCGCCCCCATGTCCCCGCCGGGCCGTCGAAGCGGCCGGGAATTTCCGCGCCGCAGGCGGCGCAGTTGCCGGGATAATTGCCTTCCGTCGTCACGTTGAATTCGGACAGTTCATACCAGTCCCGCCCGATCAGGATGCCGCCGCAGTTGTGGCAATAGGTCGATTGGTGGTCCTTGTCGTGAACATTCCCGGTGTAGGCGTATCGGATGCCGTTGTTCATGGCGATCTCGCGGGCGCGGACCAGGGTTTCCGGCGGCGTCGGCGGCACGTCCATCATCTTCCAGTCGGGATGGAAGGCGGTGAAGTGGACCGGCACGTCGGGGCCGAGTTCCGCAACGATCCATTTGGTCATGGCGTCGATCTCGGCGTCGCTGTCATTGCGGCCGGGAATCACCAGGTCCGTGATCTCAAGCCAGCAATCGGTCTCGTGCTTGATGTAGACCAGCGTTTCCTTCACCCGTTCCAGATCGGCGGAACAGAGCTCCTTGTAGAATTCCGGCGTGAACGCCTTCAGGTCCACATTGGCCGCGTCCATGTGCTGGAAGAATTCTGTGCGCGCGTCGGGCGTGATGTAGCCCGCCGTGACGGCCACGTTCTTGATCCCCCGCTTGCGGCATTCCTTGGCCGTGTCGATGGCGTATTCCAGGAAGATCACCGGGTCGTTGTAGGTATAGGCGACGGATTTGCAGCCGGATTGCACGGCGGCCTCGGCGATCATCGCGGGCGTGGCCAGGCTTTGCAGCTTGTCGAACTCGCGGGACTTGGAAATGTCGTAATTCTGGCAGAACTTGCAGGTCAGATTGCAGCCCGCCGTGCCGAAGCTGAGGATCGGCGTGCCGGGATAGAAATGGTTCAAGGGCTTCTTTTCGATGGGATCGATGCAGAACCCGGAGGACCGCCCATAGGTCGTCAGCACCACCTGCTCGCCGTCGGATGCGCGCACAAAACACAGCCCGCGCTGCCCCGCCCGCATCTTGCAGAACCGGGGACAGACGTCACACTGAATGCGCCCGTCGTCCAGCCTGTGCCAGTAGCGGCCGGGAACGGCGCCGGGGAAGGTTTCAATATCACTTTCGGCGGATGCCATCTATTTCCTCGAACGGCTGTGGAATGGCCCCCATATGGGCCTATATTATCATGTAGTCATGCAACCCGGTGAACGCCAATGACCGTCACATCATCAAGCGTCGTCAGGCCCACCGCCGTCGCCGGATCGTTCTATCCGGACCGGCCCCAGGACCTGGACGCCCTGCTCGCCCGTTGCTGGGACGACGCCAAGATCACCGTCGGCCCCGTGCCCAAGGCGATCGTCGCCCCGCACGCGGGCTATATCTATTCCGGGGCCGTGGCGGCCAGCGCCTATGCGCGGATCAAACCGGCGCACGGGCGGATCAAACGGGTCATTCTGCTGGGCCCCTGCCACCGGGTCGCGGTGAACGGCCTGGCGCTGTCGGGGGCCGACGCCTTCGACACCCCTTTGGGCCCGGTCGAGATCGACAAAGCGGCGGCGGCCTTGATTGCCGATCTGCCCCAGGTCCAGGTGTTCGACGAAACCCACGCCCAGGAACATTCGCTTGAGGTCCACCTGCCGTTCCTGATGTCCGTGCTCGACGATTTCAAGGTTCTGCCGCTGGTCGTCGGCCAGGCCACGACGGGCCAAGTTGCGGAGGTGCTGGAGAAACTCTGGGGCGGGCCGGAGACGCTGATCATCGTGTCCTCGGACCTCAGCCATTATCTCGATTACGACAGTGCCCGCGACATCGATCAGCGCACCTGCCGGGCCATCGAGGCCCTGGCGCCGGACCGGATTTCCAACCACGGCGCCTGCGGCCGCTTTCCGCTCGGCGGCTTGCTGAAACTGGCCAAGGCCAAGGGCATGACGGTCGAGACCGTGGACCTGCGCAATTCCGGCGACACGGCGGGGCCGCGCGACCGGGTCGTCGGCTACGGGTCCTGGCTGTTCCTGGAAAATCCGGCGGCCGCCGTCCAAGAAGACGAAACGGATTTCGCGGCCCAGACCAAGGCCCTGCTCGCCCGCCATGGCGATGCCCTGCTGCGCCTGGCCGCATCCTCCATCGAACACGGCCTGGAAACGGGCCAGCCCCTGATGCCCGATATCGCGACCGCCCCTGGCGACCTGGCCGCCTCCGGGGCGTGCTTCGTGACCTTGAAGAAGGACGGGCAATTGCGCGGCTGCATCGGCTCGCCCGAGGCGCACCGCCCGCTGTTGACCGACGTCGCCGTCAACGCCTATGCCGCCGCCTTCCGCGACCCGCGTTTCCCGAATCTTGAGACATCGGAATTGCCCAAGGTCACCCTCTCGATTTCCGTGCTCAGCCCCCAGGCGCCCATGACCGTCCGCGACGAGGCCGACCTGTTGGCCCAGCTTCGCCCCGGCGTCGACGGGCTGGTCATCGCCGACGGCGGCAAGCGCGCCCTGTTCCTGCCATCCGTGTGGGACCAATTGCCCGACAAGCGGGCATTCCTGATGCATCTGAAGCGTAAGGCCGGGATGGCGGGCAATCACTGGTCTTCCACGTTGACGGCGCGGCGATTCGTCGCCGAGGAGGCCCAATCCGCAGACCTGCCCGCCGATCCTCCACTTTGGCGCGCCCAACCGTCATAGCCTGCACCGCCGTCGGTTGACTCCACGCGGCGCACGGGCGACAAACCGAAACGGGGCCAATCCCCCATTTCCCATAACCGGGCGCACCGGACATGCTGACCATCGACCTGACCCTGCTTGAACGGGTGGCGGATATCGCCAAGCGCGCGGGCGCGCGAATTCTGACCGTCTACGAAACCAATTTCGATGTCGAGACCAAGGGCGACAATTCCCCGGTCACGCAGGCCGACCGCTTGGCCGAAGACCTGATTACCCAGGCAATTCAGAGCGAGATTTCCACCGACATCCCCATCGTCGGCGAAGAAGCAGCCGAGGCCGAGGGCCTCATGCAGCCGACCGGCTCCGTGTTCTGGCTGGTTGATCCGCTGGACGGGACCAAGGAATTCATCAAGCGCAACGGCGAGTTCACGGTGAACATCGCCCTGATCGAGAACGGCCGGCCAGTCCTGGGCGTGGTGCATCTGCCCGTGCTGGACGAAACCTTCGTGGCCGGCGCGCCGGGTGCGTTCAAGCAGACCGGCGACGGCCCGCTTATCCCCATCGCATCACGCGAAGCCCCGGCCGAAGGGCTGACCGCCGTGGTCAGCCGCTCCCACGGGGCTGAGGAAGCCGATGCGTTCCTCGAACGCTATACCGTGGCGCATCGTATCGGCGCCGGCAGTTCGCTGAAGTTCTGCCGCGTTGCCGAAGGGGCCGCTGACATCTACCCCCGGTTCGGGCGGACCATGGAATGGGACACGGCAGCGGGCCACGCGGTGCTGCGCTTCGCCGGCGGTGACGTACTGACCATGGACGGCGCGCCGCTGACGTACGGCAAACAGGGACTCGACAATCCCCACTTCATCGCGGTCGGCAAGGGGATCGGCCTTGACGGATAGCGGCAGCGCCCTGTCCTTGATCGCCGATGCGGCGGACCCCGCCGCTATCGCACGCGCGGCCGATATTCTTCAGGCGGGCGGCTTGGTCGCCTTTCCCACGGAAACAGTCTACGGCCTGGGCGCCGACGCCACCAATGACGCCGCCTGCGCCGCCATCTATGCCGCCAAGGACCGCCCCGACTTCAATCCCCTGATCGTGCATGTGGCCGACGCTGATGCCGCCGCTGGCTATGCCGAGATCACGGCGCTTAGCCGCGTGTTGATGGATGCGTTCTGGCCGGGGCCGTTGACCGTCGTCCTGCCTCGGCGGGCGGATTGCAGGCTGTCGCGGCTGGTTTCGGCCGGGCTCGACACGGTCGCCATCCGCGCCCCCAACCATCCCGTGGGTCAGGCCCTTCTAAAAGCGGGCGGACTGCCCATCGCGGCCCCCAGCGCCAACCGGTCGGGCCGCATGAGCCCGACACAGGCCTTGCATGTCGCCGCTTCCCTGCCCGGCCCCGATCAGGGTGGGCCGGAAATCATTCTGGACGGCGGCGCCTGTACCGTGGGCCTGGAGTCCACGGTCGTCGACGCCACCGGCGACCGCGCGGTGATCCTGCGCCCGGGCGGTTTGTCGCGGGAAGATATCGAGACTGTCTGCGGCGCCGTGGCCGAGACCCATGAGATCGGCCCCGACGGCCCACGCTCCCCGGGCATGCTGGCGCGTCATTACGCGCCGTCGAAGCGGCTGCGTCTGAACGCGCAGCGGGCGGAGACGGATGAAGCCTTGCTGGGATTCGGCCCGGATGCCCCCGCAGGATGCCTGAACCTGAGCCCCATGGGCGACACCACCGAGGCCGCCGCCAATCTATTCGCCATGCTGCACGACCTGGATGGCGGGCCCGCCCCGGCCATCGCCGTTATGCCCATTCCCGACCGGGGCCTGGGCCGGGCGATCAACGACCGGTTGATTCGTGCCGCGCGGACGGAGGAAACGGTCGGATGAAGGGCGACGCCGTGACGCTGATCGTCATGGACCTGGAATGGACCGCCTGGGAAGGATCCTGGCAGCGTCACTGGAGCGGCCCCGGCGAGGAGATGGAGATCGTGCAGATCGGCGCGGTCAGGCTGGCCGACACGCCCGCCCTGGAAGAACTGGGCGCCTTCGAGGTTCTGGTCCGTCCGCGTATCAACCCGACCCTCGACCGCTATTTCACCGGCCTCACGGGCATCACCCAGGACCGCCTGAACCACGACGGCATGGACCTGGAGGACGCCTTGGTCGCCTTCGCCGATTTTGTCGCTCCGGCGGCCGGCATCTACGGCTTCGGCGACGAGATGTCCCACATCATCAACAACTGTCAGCTATACGGCATGACCAATCCGCTCGCCCGGCACCGATGCGACGACGTGCACCCGGCGGTGAAGACGGTCCTCGGCACGGACCAGACACCGAACAGTTCGGACCTGCCGGGACTCATGGGCTTCACCCCGCCCGGCGCCATGCACCAGGGTCTCGCCGACAGCCGCTGCGTCGCCGAGGCCCTGCGCCGGGCACGCAAGTCAGGCCAATTTTAGGTATTTTCAGGGGTCTCGCCCAGCGTGCCCGCAAACAAGCAGACAGCAAAACGGCCCCATGCTGGTGCATGGGGCCGCTCCGCGCCTACGGTATGTGTGGGGTCATTCCGCGGGCTGAGCTGCATTTTCAGCCTGTTGCGTCAGGTGATCGCGGGCCGGAAGAAAGAAGGTGACGCAGCTTTCGAACACAGCAAGCGCACCCAACACGAGAAAGACCATCGTAAAGCCGCCGACCACCGAGTGCAGCCACCCCGTCAGCGGCAACGCCGCGGCGCCAACCAGCAATCCGACCAGGTATTTCAACGCGAACACCCGCGAGCGGATTTCCTTGGACGTGAACCGCGCGATGATGGTGTCGTGGATCGGGATGATTGAGAAGACGATGAACATCATCGCCGTGGCAGCACCAAGCAGACCTTCGTTATAGGCATAAGCAACCAGGAAAATCAGCGGCGCCTGCAGCGCGACGGCGATAATATAAATCGGCTTCAGACGATATTTGTCCAACAGATGCCCCATCATGACCTGAGCCATGGAGGCAACGACAAACACGCCAAACCCCCAAAACCCCGCCTCTGACACGTTGCCAGCGAGGTCGCCCAACCGTTCGGTGAACAGCTTCGGAAGGGAGTTCGTCGTCGAATTGAAAATAAGCATGCCGGGTGCCGACGCCAACAGCACGACGAAGATCGCGCGTTTGACCTGTTCCGGCGTCGCACCGATGAACTTGTCTTTCTTGGCCAGCGGGTGGGGTTCCGGTGCGTTCCGGGAAAACACCAGATAGGCCAGGCCGACCAGGATCGAGATCACGCCCGGCACGATGAAGGCGGCCCGCCAACCGTAGTGATCGGTAAGAAAGCCGGAAACCACGGCGGCACAAGCGACGCCGAAATTGCCCCACACACCGTTGATGCCCAACTCCCGGCCAAGCGACTTGGCGTTTTCGGCGACCATCGAGATACCGACCGGATGATAGATCGCAGCGAAGACGCCGATGATGAGCAAGCCGCCCGCGACCTGATAAGGTCCGTTGGCAAACCCGGTCATGACCGATGCAGTGCCGATGCCGATGAAGAACACGGTCATCATGCCGTGCTTGGACCACTTGTCACCTAGCCACCCCGCGGGAAGAGAGAACGCCCCGAAGGCGACGAAACTCGCGGTCGAGAGCGCCAGGAGAAAGCCGTACGACCCCTTTTCGGTCAATCCATCCGCCCATTCGACGACCGCGTCCAGAGCCCCTCCCTCAAACGGCAGTGCGCCAACCAATTCCTTGATTGCCTGCGCGAACGTCAGTTGAAAGGCCGGATCCAGGGAAATGGTGATGACGGCCGTCGCGTAGATGAGAAGGAACAAATGATCCAGCAGATGGCCGATGTTCAGGAACAGAAACTGGACGCCGTGGCGGTCAGTGTAGGACATGGTCGTTTCCTCGTCTTCCCAGTAAGGCTTTATGCCCATCCGGGTTTTTGGTCTGGTCGTGGTATTTGTTTAGGATAGATGCACGAACCCGCCTCGACAGTCTTGCGGTATTCTGTCAACTTATATCGTGAAATTGACAGACGAGGCACCGCATGGACGGCCCCCTTCGCGAACAAACCCATCAGGACAACATCGACCGGGTTCAGGCTCTGCAGGCCGTGCCGCGCCCCGTGGTCGCCGCCGCGACGGACTATCCAGCGGGCCAGGCGACGCGCTGGCATTCCCATCCCCGCGCCCAATTGGTCTATGGTATATCCGGCGTCATGGCCGTGACGACCGAGGCCGGAGTGTGGGTCGTGCCGCCGGAACGCGCCGTCTGGGTGCCGGGCGGCATGGCGCACCGGGTCGATTTCCCGACCGACGTCAAGATGCGCAGCCTCTGGGTCAGCCCGGAGGCCGCCCAAGGCCTGCCCCGGGCGTGCAGCGTCGTCACCGTGTCGCCGCTGCTGCGCGAACTGATTCGCGCCGCCGTAGACGTTCCCGCCGAATATGACGCGGATGGCCCGGCCGGTCGGCTGATGGCGGTAATTCTCGACCAGTTGAAGGTCCTCAACCAGGCCCCCCTGCACCTGCCCTGGCCCGAGAACGCGCGCCTGAAACGCATCGCCGAGGCGCTTTCCGACGACCCGGCGCAGGACACCGGGCTTGAAGACTGGGCCAAGACAGCCGGCGCCAGCGCCCGTACCCTGGCGCGGCTTTTCGTCAAGGATACCGGCATGACCTTCGGCGCCTGGCGACAGCAGGCACGGCTGCTCAAGGCTCTGGAACTTCTGGCCGCCGGACAGTCCGTGACGGCGACGGCGCTGGACCTCGGCTACGACAGCCCGTCGGCCTTCATCGCCATGTTCAAGAAGGCCCTGGGCGTATCGCCGGGGCGCTATTTCAAGACGTAACATATGGCGACAGCGCGCCAATAAAGGCATTCCTTGTGTCAGGAAGCCATGCTCCACTATTTTCCGTGAACTGCAATGACCGGTCGTCCTACCCCACACCCGCACGGGCATTAGGCTATTGGAGTTGAGAAAATGGAATTCTCTTTCACTTGGGACGCCATCCAAAGTTTCATTTCTACGATCGGAACCGCCCTCGCCGCGACCGCACTCATTTGTTCAATCTGGTTCTTCAGAGTGACGATGAAGTACGTCCACTATGGCGACATAGATAAAAACTACTTCGAAATTCTGAAAATCGCTTTCGACCACCCCTACTTGCGCGAACCGGCAAAAATCGAAGCGCCGCAGCAGGTCGAAAAATATGAACTATACGCCCTCATGATGTGGAACTTCCTTGAAGCCGTCTATGACCGTGGGCTCAAGGACAGTTACCTCAAGAAGACTTGGTATCCCATCCTAGAGCAAGAAGGTGCTCGCAACATGGGATGGCTGGAAACCGGCACAAACCGCGACAACTTCAAACAGGATTTCATAGACTACGTCATGCGCGAGAAGACGCGATGGATGGCCGGAAAATGAATTCCCCCGCAATCCGGGAATGTGATTTCAAGACTTCCCTGCCGCCTGCAGCCGAAGGAATATTCCAGGCGATCTGGGACATCTACGTCGCCTCCATCCCGGCATCGGAACGCAAGGACCGCGACGCCCTGGCGCGGATGGCGCATAGCGACCGTTACCGCATCCATATCGCGGAACAGGCGGGCCAGGTAGCGGCGTTCAGCATCGTCTACCGCTCTGACCAGCACGACTTCGCGCTTCTGGAGTATTTCGCCACGATGCCTGCGCTGCGCAACCAGGGCGTCGGCGGGCAGCTGCTGGATCATGTTCTGGCCGACCAGGGCGACACGCCCGTGCTGTTGGAAGTCGAGGCGCCTCCTTCGACCGATCAATCCGGCGACAGCATGGAGAGCCGCCGCATCGGTTTCTACCAGCGCCACGGCGCACGGGTGATTGAGGACTTTGGCTACATTCTGCCATTGAAGACAGCCGGCACGCCTCCCCCCATGGTTATTCTCATCGGCGCGGCGGAACACCTGACAAGCATCTCTGCGGCGATGTTGCGGGATTGGCTCGGCGACATTTATGAGAACGTTTACGGCGTGGATAGAAGCGGCCCAGAGTTTCAGTCGATGTTCAGTAAGCCGCAGACCGCATTCGGTCTGCATTGAGATGCCGCGCCGTTGCGCGCACCTTAGATCCAGCGTATAAAATCACCCATTCCGCCGGGGTCACGCAGTCCCCCGGCGACGTTCAAGGCGGCGGTCCGCCCAAGCACTGCTCGGCCCTCTGATGCAAGAGAGGTTTGAGCCATGGTTGATCCCGCCCACCCCCTGTCCGCCAATGCCGTTTCCACCGACGACCTGAACCGCCTGATCGGCACGGACGCCTGCCCCGTCATCATCGACGTGCGCCGCCGCGCCGCCTTCGACAAGGCCGATGCCATGATCGCCACGGCGATATGGCGCGACCATGCGGCGGCCGCCGACTGGGCCGACAGCCTGCCGGATGACGCCTCCGTCGTCGTCTATTGCGTGCATGGTCATGCCATCAGCCAGAGCGCCGCCGCGACCCTGCGGGCGCTCGGCGTCGACGCCTACTACCTGGACGGCGGGATCGAGCATTTCGCCGACGCGCGCGGCGTCACCGTCAAGCGCGGTCTGGTGCCCGAAGACCGGACCAGCATCTGGGTCACCCGCGAGCGGCCCAAGATCGACCGCATCGCCTGCCCCTGGTTCATTCGCCGTTTCATCGACCCGGACGCCGTGTTCCATTACGTCGGCAAGGAGTTCGTGTCCGACGTGGCGAAAGAAACCGGCGGCATTCCCTATGACATCCCTGACGTGGCGTTCAGCCATGTCGGCGAGAACTGCAGCTTCGACGCCTTCGTCGCTTGGTCGGGGATCAAGGACCCGGCCCTGGATCGCCTAGCGGAAATCGTCCGGGGAGCCGACACGGGGAAACTTGATCTCGCCCCCGAATGCGCCGGACTGCTGGCGGCGTCCCTGGGCCTGTCGGCGCTGTACGCGGACGACGACCTTGCCATGCTCGACGCCGGCATGGCGGTCTATGACGCGCTGTTCGCCTGGGCGCGGCACACGGCGGCGGAAACCCACAACTGGGTGCCGAAGGCTTCCTAGCCGATCAACGGCCGCAGGCCGTCCCAAGTCAACTTGATGCCGGTGAAGAACAGCAGCACGTAGCACACGCCGAAGAACACCTTGTCCGACAGGCGGTTCTGTCCCCACAGGCCGATGCGGATGCCGATGGGCACCAGGGGCACCAGGACCAGCGCGGTCCAGAGAACCTGCGGCGTGAACTGGCCCAGTTCCCAATAGGCCGGGAACTTCATCAGGTTGACGGCCCAGAAGAAGATGGCGAAGGTTCCGACGAAGGGCTTTTTGGCCAAGCCGCGCGGCAGCAGATAGACCTGCACCGGCGGGGCCCCCGCATGGGCGAAGAAGCTGGTGAAGCCGCCGCACATGCCCCAGAACACGCCGCGCAGGCCGGGCGGGCGGGCGCCGTCGGGCTTGGGCCTGAACGGCAGCCAGTGATCCAGCGTGAAGACGATGGCAATCAGGCCGACCATCAGGCGGGTGCCTTCCTCGGTCATGAACTGGAACCCGGCCCAGCCGGCCGCCGTGCCCAGAACCGCCCCCGGCAGCAGGACCTTGAGATCGGGGCGGCTGAAATCCTTGCGGTAGACCCAGATGTTGATGAAGTCGATCGACATCAGCACCGGCAGCATGATCGCCGCCGCCATGGGCACGGGCACGATCAGCGACATCATGGGCACGGCGATCAGCGCCAGGCCGGAGCCGAACCCACCCTTGGAAATGCCCGCGATCAAGACCGCCGGCACGGCCAGGAGATAGAACAGGGGATCTTGGATCATGTCAGGGGATCGGTCCGTCAGAGGTGAAACGCGTGGGTGTTTTCTCGCCACTCTTGCGCCGGCGCAGGCGCACCTTGCGGAACAGAAGCTCCACCGGATAGGTCGCCGCCGCGCGCAGCCCGGCGACGGAGGTCAGGTTGCGCATGCCCTGGCGGGCGGTCGCCATGATTTCTTCCAAGACGATATCCTCCTCGACCTCACCGACTTCCTTAACCTGACGCAGGCGGTTGAGCGAGAGGAAACCCAAAATCGCCGCCAGACCAAAGAAGAAATCCCAATGGCGCAGATTGATGGCCTGGAACACATGGCGGGTTTCCGGCTCTGTCCAGCGCAGGATCAGGGTCAGTTCCCGGTCCGTGAACCAGTCGGCGAACAGGCCGCCGATGATCGGCGCCGTTCCGGCGCAGATGGCCGTGATCAGAGACGAGACGGACAGATAGCTCGCCGCCGCGCCGCGGGGGGCGAGTTTGAGGCTAATATTGCCCGACGCCAGGGTCACCCCGGCGGTCGAGATACCGGTCAGGATATGAATGACGACCAACAGCGGAATGGTCAGGACATGTTTTTCCGGCAAGGTCGTGAAGGTCCAAAGGAAGATCGACAGCACGAACAGCGGCGCCGCGACGGTCAACACCCCCTTGTTGGACACCCGGTCGGCGATCCGCCCCCAGGTCTTCAGCACGGCGATGTTGGCGGCCTGGCTGACGATCAGCAGCGCCGTGACCATGGTGACGCTGAGGCCCAGGCGCTTGTACAGGTAGACCGTGAAGAAGGGGGCGGCCAGATTGATGGCGAAGTTCCACGATCCCAGGAAGATCACCAGATTGCGGAAATTGACGTCCTTCAAAGGCTGAGCCAGACGTTCGGTCAGCGGCAGGTGGCGTTCCGCCGGCGGCATCGCCGGTTCCGGAATGCGGCACATGCAATAGACGCTGACGCAACCGGCGAGAAAGGCGAGAACCAGGAGAATCGCATAGCCGTATGCTTCCCGGTGCGGCACCAGGCGGTCCCATTCGTCGACGAACAGGCCGGCCAGAAGACTGACCACCATGCCGATCCCGGTCATCCACATCAGGCGGTTGGCGAACACGGCCCCCATGCGGTGTTCCGGCACCAAGTCGCGGATCCAGGAATTGAATGAACAGCCGACGAAGGCGCCCAGGGAATAGCGCAGGGTTAGCCCGATAAGCAGCAGGGCCAGGCCCGCCTCCTTTGACGGCACCAGCACCGCCGCCGCCATGACCAGCAACATGGGCCGGCTGGCCGCGCCGAAGACGACGGCGAGAAAACGCCGCCGACGCACCTTCTCGACCACCTGAACGGCGGGCAGCAGCGCCAGTTGCCCCAGGTTCGGCAGGGCGGCAAGCAAACCGATGGCAAGGTTCGATGCATCGAGGTACAGCGCGTAAGCGACCAGGATCGGGCCCAGCGCCAGGGTCTCCATCCCCTGGGCCCAGACGCCGTTGTGCACCAACCATTTCAGCCCGGTCTCAACCTCGTCCTCGCTCAGGGATTGGGATGGCGCAAGGCGCTCCGAAATGGACATGCTCCGGCCGATCAGGCCCCAGGCTTTTGCGTCTGAGCCTTAAGTGCAGCCTTCTGGGCATCGCGAAAACCGACGACGACATTATCGCCGGACAGGAATACGGGCCGCTTGATGAGGGTCGGATGGGCCGCCAAAAGCGCCTTGGCCTTGGCGGCGTCGAGGCCGTCCTTATCGGCATCGGGCAGCCCGCGCCAGGTGGTCGATGACTTGTTGACCAGTGTTTCCCAGCCCACGGCGTCGATCCAGCGCGCCAGTTCGGCCGCCGGCACACCGTCGGCGCGGACATCCTTTACCTGATGGGCGATGCCTTCGTCGGCCAGCCACTTGAGCGCCTTCTTGCAGGTGTCGCAGGTCTTCAAGCCCCAGATGGTGAGCATCGCCCTCTCCCTTTTCGTCGTTCGCCGTTTACGATACGGGCACAAGCCCCTATATGTCATCGGCATTGAACTTTGCCAAGCCGCCGCCCGGCGGCATGCCGCCCGCCCCGACCCACAGCGCAGAGGCACCCCGACATGCTGGCCCTGATCTCCCCCGCCAAGAAACTGGATTTCGAGACCGACCCGACCCTGGACAGCCATACCCAGCCCGACTTCCTGGCCAAGTCGAAGAAACTGGTCCAGGCCGCGCGCAAGCTCACGCGCCAGGACCTGCGCAACCTGATGGGCATCAGCGAAACCCTGGCCGACCAGAATTTCCAGCGGTTCAAGGATTTCAAGCCGCCCTTCGACCTGAGCAACGCCAAGCAGGCGGCCATGGTGTTCAACGGCGATACCTATGTGGGCCTGAAGGCGCGCGAGATGTCGAAGGCCGACCTGGAATACGCCCAGGATCACCTGCGCATCCTGTCCGGCCTTTACGGCCTGTTGCGGCCCTTGGACCTGATCCAGCCCTACCGCCTGGAAATGGGCCTGAAGTTCGCCAACCCGGGCGGCGAAAACCTGTATGCATTCTGGGACGGCGCCCTGACCAAGGCCGTCGATCAGGCCGTGGCGGGACACAAGGACCCGACGATCGTGAACCTGGCATCCAATGAATATTTCAAGGCCATCGACCCCAAGGCTTTGAAGGCCCCGGTCGTCACGCCCGTGTTCAAGGAGGTCAATCAGGGCCAGGCCCGCGTGATCGGCCTGTTCGCCAAGCAGGCGCGCGGCATGATGGCGCGCTATATGATCGTCAACCGCATCGAAACCGCCGATGGTCTTAAAAAGTTCACGGATGGCGGCTATCGCTTTCAGGCGGATCAGAGCGACGACAAGACTTGGGTATTTTCCCGCAAGCAGCCGCCCAAGGTGACGAAATAGACTTGGTGCCGGCCCTGCTGGCGCGCTACCATTTTCGATCCCCGGGCATACGGCAGACGCCCGGCATTATCAGGCGGCATTGTCGTCCAAGATCTGCCCTGACGTAGGCCCGACCCGGCGCCAATCGGTTCCGGGCCGCCGCTAAGCGATAGGGTACAGCCATGGACGCAGAAACCGCCGCCCCCCAGCCGCAATCGGAAACCTCATCCCCCGGTGCCCCGCCCGCCGTCGGCTTTGCCGAAGCGGCATGGTATTGGCTGCACCTAGGGTTCATCTCGTTCGGCGGCCCGGCCGGCCAGATCGCCATCATGCAGGCCGACTGCGTCGACAAGAAACGCTGGATCGACCAACAGGCGTTCCTGCGCGGACTCAACTATTCCATGCTGCTGCCGGGACCCGAGGCGCAGCAGTTGGCCGCCTATATCGGCTGGCGTCTGCACGGCGTTTGGGGGGCGGTAACCGCCGGCACGCTGTTCTTCCTGCCGGGCGCCATTCTGATGATGGCGCTGGCCTGGGTTGCCGCCGCCCATGGCGACAACACCTGGGTCATCAAGATCTTCAATGGCATCAAGCCCGCCGTCATCGGCATCATCGTGTTCGCCGTATGGCGGATCGGCAAGAAGACCTGCAATTCAATTCCCGCCGTGGCCTTGGCGGCGGCGGCCTTCGCAGCCTTGCACTTCGCCCATGTGCCCTTCCCGCTCATCATCCTGGCCGCCGGCGTCCTGGGCGCCATGATTCCGGCCCTGGGCCGGGTCGGCGGTCACGGCCATGGCGGCGATGCGGGCCAGGGCGACAGCCACCACATGCAGCGCCCGGCGGGCAATCCCTGGACGCGGCTGGCGGGCATCACGGCCTTATTTCTGGTGCTTCTGGCCTTGCCGGTGGCGGCCTTGGTGATGATCGCCGGACCGGCGCCGTTCCTGGCCGTGGCCAAGCTGTTCACCACGGCGGCCCTGGTCACCTTCGGCGGCGCCTATGCGGTGCTGCCCTATATCACCGATGCGGCGGTCAACACCCATGGCTGGATCGCCCCGGGCGACATGCTGAACGGCCTCGCCCTGGCGGAAACCACGCCGGGGCCGCTGGTTCTGGTCAATACCTACGTCGGCTTCTTTGCCGGATGGAACGGCGCCGGCGCGGCACATCTGTCGCAGGTCGCCGCCGGGCTGCTTGCGGCGGCGCTGACGACCTATGTCACCTATCTGCCATCGTTTTATTTCATTATCGCGGGGGCCCCTTATGTGGACGCCCTGCAAAAAAACGAACGCGCCCGGCGCGCCCTTTCCGGCATCACCACCGCCGTGGTCGGCGTGATCTTCAACCTGGCGGTCTTTTTGGGGGAATCGGTTCTGGTCACGGCATCGGGCAACGTCGATTGGACTGCCGCCGCCGTCGCTACGGGGGCCCTGGCCTTGCTGCTTTCCGGCAAGGTGCCGATCCCGGCCCTGGTCGGTATCGGCGCCGTGTTGGGGGCAATCGGACTCGTTTAGCCGACAACCGGCGGCAACAGGGGCGTTGCCCGCATGGCGATCCGGCGCTATCAAATGCGCATCCCCGGACCGGGGGCACCATCAGGAGAAGACTTCCCATGCCGCAACCCGCACCTGCGCGTATCGGTGACGCCGCCGAAGATATCGACACGCCGGCCCTCTTGATCGAGCTCGACGCGTTCGAACGCAACCTGAGGAAAATGGCCGAGTTCGCCAAGGAAGCCGGCGTCCGCCTGCGCCCCCATTCCAAGACCCACAAGTCGGCCCATATCGCACGCCTGCAGATGGAATTGGGTGCGGTCGGCGTGTGCTGCCAGAAGGTGTCGGAAGCCGAAGCCCTGGTCCAATCCGGCATCAACGATGTGCTGATCTCCAATCAGGTCGTGGGGCGGCACAAACTGAACCGCCTGTCGGCCCTGGCCCGTCACGCCAAGGTCGCGGTCTGCGCCGACGATGCGGACAACGTGGCGGACCTGAACGCCGCCGCCGGCCAGGTCGGCGTGATCATGGACGTGCTGGTGGAAATCGACGTCGGCGCCGGGCGCTGCGGCGTGGCACCGGGCGAAGCGGCGGTGACCCTGGCCAAGGAGATCGACCGGTCGCGCAATCTGCGTTTCGCCGGATTGCAGGCCTATCAGGGATCGGCCCAGCACATCCGCGATTTCGCCGAACGCAAGATGGCCATTAACGCCGCCCAGGTGTTGACCAAAAAGACCGTCGAACAATTGGCCGAGGCCGGGCTGGACTGCGATACGGTCGGCGGTGCCGGCACCGGCACCTATGAATTCCACACCAAATCCAAGGTTTGGAATGAACTGCAGTGCGGATCCTACGTGTTCATGGATGCCGACTATGGCCAGAACCGCATGTCCGACGGCAAACCGTTCCGGGCATTCGAGAATTCCCTGTTCGTGCTGGCCACCGTAATGTCCAAAACCGGCGACGATTTCTGCGTCGTCGATGCCGGACACAAGGCGCTCGGCAACGACCAGGGCTTTCCCCTGGTTTCCGAGCTAGAGGACGTTCTCTATTCCAAGCCATCGGACGAACACGGGCGCCTGGATCTTAGCGAGACCCGCCAGGCCCTCAAGCTGGGCGACAAGGTGCGCTTGATCCCCGGGCATTGCGATCCGACCGTGAACCTCCATGACTGGTACGTGGGCGTACGCAACGGCCGGGTCGAAGCCCTGTGGCAGGTCACGGCACGGGGGGCCCTGACCTGACGGGACCTGCGGCATAAGTCTTGGACCGCCCGCCCCGGTTGCGCCTAAGATGCCTCCGGGCACGGAGGGGGACGCGGCGGCGCAGGCGGCTGTGTTGAGATATCACGACTTCGGCTGAATCAAAGGAAAGTCCGTCATGAATAAAATCGTCTACATCCTGGGCGCGATCATCGCCATCATCGTCGCCGCGGGCATCTACCTGTTCGTGTTCGCAGGCGACCTGGTGAAGTCCGCCGTGGAAACCATCGGCAGCGACGCCACCCAGGCCAAGGTGACCCTGAATTCCGTGGACCTGGATATGTTCCAGGGCACCGGTGCCATGAAAGGGCTGACCGTCGGCAATCCCACGGGCTTCAAAACGCCGAGTGCGTTCGAGCTGGGCGCAATCTCCCTGCAGATCGATAAGGAGTCCATCGGCAAGAACCCGATCGTCATCAAGTCCATCGCCATCACGGGACCGGTCGTGACGTATGAGAAAGCCGACGGCACCTCCAACGTCGACGCCATCAAGGCGAACGTCGACGCTTATGCCAAGAAATTTGCGGGCTCCGGCGGCGAGGCCAAAAAGGAAGCAGCCTCCGGCGAGGAACAGAAGCTGGTGATTGAAAAGCTGACCATCACCGGCGGCAAGGTGAACCTGAGCGCGGGTATCCTGGGCGGGAAAACGCTTGAGGCTGCCCTGCCCGATATCACCCTGACCGACATCGGCAAGGATTCCGGCGGCACCAGCCCCGCCGCGGTGACCAAGGCCGTGATCGACAAATTGACGGCCGGCATTATGTCCATCAACCCGGAAAAGCTGATCGGCAATGCCGCCAAGATGATGGAAGGGGCCGTCAAAGGGGCCACGGACGCCGTGAAGGGTGTGACCGAAGGGGCCGGCGGCGCCGGCAAGGCCATCGAGGGCGCGGGCGAGAAGCTCAAGGGCCTGTTCGGAAAATAGGCTTTAGTCCTAATCTATTACCGGTAAAGGCGGGGCCATTTGGTCCCGCCTTTTTTATGTCCGGGATCGCTCGGAAAGTGGTTTTATCGATCACCGGCAATGGAATAATTCATTTCTATATTTATTGCGAATAATTCGCAATTGCACTATATTCCTTTCAACACAGCCGGCCGGATTACGGTTCGGCATGCCACCCGAAAGGAACCGACCATGTCACGCAAATTGATCAAAACAGGCACCTACTCCGCCATGCACTTGGTGGTCGCCGTGACGGTGGCCTATGTCCTGACCCGCGATTGGCATATCGCCTTAGGCGTGGGGATCATCGAACCGATGGTGCAGACGGTCGCCTACTCGGTCCACGAAGCCCTGTGGGGCAAGGTCAAGGATGCCCCCAAGAATAACCATGTCAATCCCGGCGGCACCGCGCCGGCGGCGGCATAAGGCAGCGGCGATTTCAAACCGCCGCCCGCCTTTACCCCGTGTTCCGACTGTCTATTCGCTGTAAACTTCGGTGCAATGGGAACGTGGAAAATCATCAAGTTCGGTTCCGCATGCGTCGGCATGCTCGTTTGCTTGGCCTTGGCCCCGGCGACAAACGCGGGCGTCGACGGCGCGACGGTCTCCGAGATCGCCAGCGAGACCGCCCCTCCCTCGCATAACTACAGCATGCACCGGCACCTACTTCACCTTCTGCGCATCGCGGACAGCCTCGCCCGCAGGGACTTCAAGGAAGTGGCAATCCTCGCCGACCAAAAGCTGGGGTTACAATCGAGCGGAGGGAAACGGGACGCGGCACCAGGGTTTGTGGAACCCGACCAAGACATCTGGGAACTGGGCTGGCGGTTCCGCCAACAGGCGTCACGTTTGTCCGAACTTGCAAAGGCGGCTGCGGAAAAGTCGACACAGGTCGATGCAGCCACGGTTGATCGCGAATTCGTAAACTTGGCCAAAGCCTGCCACGAATGTCACGTCGTCCTACAAGGTCCTTGATGCACCGCGCCGCCAGGTCCGCCCGCTGTCCGGCGAATTAGGCCACCGCCCGCCCGACCCGCCGGCCCGGCCGCGCCCCGGTCCAGGCAAGGTCCCGCCACACCAACGCACCGTTCACGTAAACCCGCTCGATCCCGCCAGCCGGTGTTTCCGGGGCGTCGAAGGTCGCGCGGTCGATCACCGTCTTGGGATTGAACAGCACCAGATCGGCGAAAGCGCCCTTGCGGATCACGCCCCGGTCCTTGAGGCCGAACACGCTCGCCGGCTTGCCCGACATGCGGTGGACGGCTTCCTCCAGGCTGAACACGCCTTCGTCCCGGCAGTAATGGCCGAGCACCCGGGGAAAGGTCCCCCACAGGCGGGGGTGCGGGCGGCCTTCGTCGATGGGCAGACCGTCCGACGCGATCATGGCGCCCGGGAAGGCCATGATGCGGCGCACCTCGGCCTCGTCCATGCGGAAATAAACCGCCCCCGCGGGGGACAGGCGGCGGATCGCCTCGTCCACGCTGCATCCCCATTCGTCGACGATGCTGTCGAATTCCCGGCCAACCATTTCCGGATGGGTCGCCGACGAGGTCAGCACGGTCTTTTCCGAGGTCGAGAGGAAATCCTTCAACAGGATCGTCGAGGTCGCCGTATAGGGGTAGACGTCGAAATCCAGCGTCATGTCCTTCTGCGCCGCTTTGATGTGGGCCAGGCTGTCGTGGCTTTTGCCCCAGTTTTCCCGGCCGACGCATTTGTGGTGGGAAATCACCGTGGCCGCGCCCGAACGCCGGGCGATGTCGATGGTTTCGTCCACGGAATCGACCAGATCCGGCCCCTCGTTGCGCATATGGGTGGTGTAGAGCGCCCCGAAATCCTTGAGACAAGCCGCCAGTTCCACGATCTCGTCCGTGGGCGCATGGATCGCCGTGGGATAGGCTAGGCCTGTGGACAGGCCGACGGCGCCGTCCTTCAGGCTTTGTTCCAGCACCCGTGCCATGGCATCGATCTCGGCCTTGGTCGCGGCGCGGTCGAAAGTATCCATCATCACCCCGGCGCGCAGGGTCGTATGGCCGACCAGGGAGGCTACGTTGATGGCGGCGGGGCTGTCGGCCAGGGCGGCGTTGTAGTCAGCCAGGGTCGGAAAGCGGTAATCGGCCCAGCCGCCCAGCAACGCCATGGGCCCCGGCGGGTCGGCCTCGCCCGCCCGGCAGGAAGCCGTAAAGGGGGCCAGCGACACGCCACAGTTGCCGGTGACCACGGTGGTGACACCCTGACTGGTCTTGGGCGCCACGCTGGGTTGGGTCAGGACCAGGCGGTCGTCATGGGTATGCACATCGATGAACCCGGGGGCCAGCGCCAACCCCGTGCCGTCGATGGTTTCCTTGGCTTTGGCCCCTTCCGCCGCAAGATTGCCGACCGCCGCGACACGGTCGCCGGAAACGGCCACATCGGTGCGTTGGCGCGGTCCGCCGGTGCCGTCGATGACGTCGGCGCCGGTGATCAAAAGGTCGTAGGTGGGCATGGCGGATGGTCTCCTGCTGGTCGATGGTGGCCGCCATATTACATGGCTCTGGGCTGCGCACCAGACAGCCGCCGCCGTTGACGTAACGGCACCGTTGTCAGCGCCCGAAACCTTGCCTACAACCGAGGGATTGAGGAGACATCCAATGGCGGATTACCGGGCACCCCTGGACGACATGCGCTTCGCGCTGAACGAGATCGCGGGCTTGGCCGCCGTGAACCGGCTGCCCGGCTATGCCGACGCAACACCGGATCTGGTCGACTCGATCCTGGAAGAGGCCGGCAAGTTCGGCACGGAGGTTCTGGCCCCCCTGAACCATACGGGCGACCAGGAAGGCTGCGTCCTGGAAAACGGCGTGGTGCGCACGCCCACGGGCTTCCCCGACGCTTATCAGCAATTTGTCGAATCCGGCTGGAACAGCATCTGGGCGCCGGAAGACTGGGGCGGCCAGGGCCTGCCCGTGCTGGTCGCGACGGCGGTGTCGGAAATCTGGCACGCCGCCAACCTGTCCTTCGCCCTCTGCCCCATGCTGACGCAAAGCGCCATCGAACTGCTGCTATCGCACGGGTCCGACGAGATCAATGCCATCTACCTTGAAAAACTGGTCACCGGGCAATGGGCCGGGACCATGAACCTGACCGAACCGCAGGCCGGTTCGGACCTCGCGCGCATTCGCTGCAAGGCCGAACGCGCGGATGGCCATTACCTTCTGCGCGGCCAGAAGATCTTCATCAGCCACGGCGAACACGACATGGCCGAAAACATCGTGCACATGGTGCTGGCACGATCCCCTGACGGGCCTGAGGGCATCAAGGGTTTGTCCCTGTTCGTAGTCCCCAAGTTCCTGCCCGACACGGACGGCAATCCGGGCGCGCGCAACGACCTGCGCTGCGTGTCGCTCGAACACAAGATGGGCATGCACGCGAGCCCGACCGCTGTGATGTCCTACGGCGATGACGGTGGGGCCCAGGCCTTCCTGATCGGCGAGGAAAACCGCGGTATCGAATACATGTTCATCATGATGAACGCGGCGCGCCTTGCCGTCGGCATGGAGGGCGTGGGCATCGCCGAACGGGCCTATCAGCAGGCCCGAGATTTCGCCAAGGACCGCGTGCAGAGCCGCGCCCTCACCGGCGGCGGGGCCGATCCCGTGACCATCATCCATCACCCGGACGTGCGCCGCATGCTGCTGGCCATGCGGGTCCAGACCGAAGCCATCCGCGCCATCGCCTACCGCGTGGCCGGCGCCGTCGATATCTCCCGGTGCCACGCCGACCCCGAAGAGCGCGCCCGCGCCCAAGGCTTCATCGACCTGATGACACCCGTGGCCAAGGCCTTTTCCACGGACGTCGCGTCCGAGGTCGCGGACCTGGGCATCCAGGTCCACGGCGGCATGGGCTATATCGAGGAAACGGGGGCCGCGCAGCACGCGCGGGACATCCGCGTGGCGCGAATTTACGAAGGCACCAACGGCATCCAGGCCAACGACCTGGTCGGCCGCAAGGTCGCCCGCGACGAGGGCATTGCCGCCGGCGAATTGATCAAGGCCATGCGCGAGACCATCGCCGACCTGAGTGCTGATGAAGGCAAGCTGGACGATCTGGCGGAACCCTTGACCACCGCTGTCCGCGCCCTGGAAACGGCGACCGATTGGATCGTCGAAACTTGGCCTCAGGACCCCGCTCCCGCAGCGGCCGGCGCCGTGCATTATCTGCGCCTGATGGGCATCGCCACGGGCGGCTGGCTGTTGGCCCAGGGGGCCTTGCGCGCGGCCCAATGCAAGGACCAAGGGGACACCAATCCCTACTTGGATCACAAGGTCCTCTCTGCCCGTTTCTTCGCCGAACAGTACCTGCCCCAGGCGGCGGCATTGCGGGCGACGATCCTGGCCGGCGGCGGCACGATTACAACGGTTTCGCCGGACGCCTTCTAGTTCCTGCCTCGCGCCCCGCAACGGCCCGGAAAATCAGGGTTTGTGCCTTGATTTATTAACCTTTTTCCTACAGGTTGAGGTCCTCATTCCCTGGGGATTCGAATGAACTCGCTGACGCGATACATATTGCACCAACTTGTGGTTGGTATGATCCTGGTGACGACGGGGCTGACCTGCATCATCTGGCTCACCCAGTCGCTGCGGTTTGTCGAGATGATTGTCAACCGAGGATTGAGTGCGGGAACATTTTTCTATCTTTCCGGGCTTTTGCTGCCTAACTTCCTGATCGTCATCCTGCCGATCGCGTTGTTCACGGTCGTCGTATTCATCTATGCGAAGTTGATTACCGACCGTGAACTTGTGGTCATGCGGGCGGCGGGCCTCAGTCAGTTCGCGCTGGCCAAACCGGCGTTGATTCTGGCCGCTGTCATCGTCGTTCTGTCCTACACTCTACACCTCAAACTGGTCCCGGAATCGTATCGTGCATTCCGCGATCTGCAGTGGGACATCCGCAACAGCGTCTCCCATGTCCTGTTGAAGGAAGGTGAATTCAACAACGTCGGGCGGACGACAACGGTTTATGTCCGCGCCCGCACGCCCGACGGGCAGTTGCACGGCATCCTGGTTCACGACACCCGCGACAAGGCCAAGCCGTTCACTCTGATGGCCGACCGTGGGGCGATGATCGACACCCCGACAGGCCCCCGCGTTGTCATGTTCAAGGGCAACCGCCAGGAAGTCGACAAGGTCACCAACAAACTGTCGATCCTGTATTTCGACCGATGGGTCTACAATCTGGCCATCGGTGCCCCCCAAGGGGCGCGATGGCGCGAACCCCGGGAACGCACACTTGACGAACTTTTCGACACCCCCAACCAGACCCATCTGATCGGCCAGAAGAACGTCGGAAAATTCATCGTCGAAGCCCATCGGCGGCTGATTGCGCCCATGCTCTGCCTGACTTTCGCCGTGATCGGCCTGAGCTGCCTGTTGACCGGTAATTTCGGCCGCCGGACCCAGACCGCGCGCGTCCTCGCCGCCGTCGGCGGCATGGTCGTTCTGCAAGCTGTCATCCTGGGTGTGGAGAACGTCGTCGCCAAAAACCTGGAACTGATGCCGCTGCTTTATGCCGTCGTTCTGGTTCCTATCCCGTTGGCCTGGCTGGTCATGGTCCGCGCGCCATCGGCGGCGCCGGCCGTGGCCAAAACGGCCTAAGGAGGGGAGAGAGCGGCATGCGGTTGTCTGCGATCCTTTCGGTCTATATCGGGCGGCATTTCCTGATTAGCTTCCTTGGCATTTTCTGCTTATTCCTGCTGCTGATCCTATTGTTCGATTCCGTCGAATTGCTGCGTCGTACGGCCCAGCACGATTCCGTAACCTTCGCGATGGTCATGGAGATGTCCCTTCTGAAGCTTCCGTTCATGGGACAGAAGACCTTTCCGTTCGCCATCCTATTCGGCGGCATGGCGGCCTTTTGGCGTTTGACTCGCACCAACGAGTTGGTCGTGACCCGAGCAACGGGAATTTCCGCCTGGCAGTTCATGCTGCCGGTTCTGTTCCTTGCCTTCCTGCTGGGCCTCCTGCAGATCACGGTCATCAACCCCTTGTCGTCGTCCATGCTGGCCCGCTACGAACGGCTGGAGGCGACCCGCATCGAAGGACACACCAGCTTCTTGTCAATTTCCAATTCGGGTTTGTGGCTGCGCCAGGCCGATGAAAAGGGCCAAAGCGTCGTCCATGCGGAACGCGTTCTGCAACAGAAAAGCGAAGTCGAACTACGTAACGTCCTAGTCTTCCTATACGAAGGCAAGGACGCATTCCGTCAGCGGATCGACGCACAATCCGCCCGCCTTGAGGACGGCTTCTGGCACCTCAAGGAAGCCTGGCTGTTCGAGCCCGAGGTCCCGACCCGTTTCGAGAAGGATTTCTGGTTGCCGACGGACCTCACCGTCAACCGTATCCAGGACAACTTCGCGCCGCCGGAAACCATGTCCTTCTGGGACCTGCCGCACTTCATCAACACGTTGGAGACCGCCGGGTTTTCAGCCGTCCGCCACCGCCTGTACTGGCACACGCTGCTGTCAGCCCCGCTTTTGATGTGCGCCATGGTGCTGATCGCCGCGACCTTTACCCTGCGCCAGACCCGACGCGGCGGCACGACATATATCGTCTCGGGCGGCGTGTTAACCGGCTTTGTCCTCTATTTCTTCTCCGATATCGTTTTCGCTCTTGGCCTGTCGGACAGCATTCCCGTGCTGCTTGCGGCATGGACCCCCTCCGGGGTCGCGACCATGCTGGGTGCCGCGATGCTGCTGCATCTGGAAGACGGCTGAACGCCATGCAAAACAGTCGGCAAAAAGTTCTCAGCCTGTTGACCGCGCCGATTCTGGTGGCGGTGCTGGCCGCCTCAACACCGGCGCAGGCCGGCCTGACCGGCGCGACCGCCGAACGCCCGCTCGGCATCCTGTTTCAAACAACCCCGCGGCCTTTCAAGCCTTCCGCCGACGTCCCACTCACTCGCCCCGCCCCCCCCGGTTCTGCCCCCCCCATCACTGAGCCCATTCGTCCAACGCTACCCCGTGCGAGGCCAGAACCGCTCGACGAACCGCCTGCACAGATCGAAGGGCAGCCGGACATCCCGGTCAGCCTGTTGGCTGATGAAATGAGCTTCGACCGGGAAAACGGTTTGGTGTCGGCCTACGGCAATGTGGAAATCACCCATGGCGACCGCACGATGCTGGCCGACAAGGTGACCTACAATCAAAATACGGACATCGTACAGGCGGCCGGGAACATCACCATTCTGGAGCCGTCCGGCGAAACCCTGTTCGCCGACCAGATCACCATCACCGGCGACCTGAAGGATGGCCTTATCCGCAACATCGGCCTCATCCTCACCGACCGTTCACGCATCGCGGCGGAAGGCGCCAAGCGTTCCGGCGCTGTCGTCACCGAATTGCGCAAAGGGGTCTATACTCCCTGCAACCAATGCGCGGAAGATCCCGACGCACCACCGCTCTGGCAAATCAAGGCCGTCCGCGTTATCCACGACAAGCGCGACAAGATGATTGAATATCGGGATGCTTGGCTCGAGGTTTACGGCTATCCGGTCTTCTATACGCCTTATTTCATTCATCCCGATCCCACCATTCGGCGCAAGGCGGGATTCCTGGCACCCGGATTTGGTGGATCATCCGACCTCGGGTTCGTAACACGGCTGCCCTATTTTTATCCCTTCGACGAATCGTCCGACGTCACCGCCACGCCGGCACTTTCCGAAGCCGAAGGGCTCCAACTGACGCTCGATTACCGCAAGCGGTTCATGAACGGCAAGCTCGATACCCAGGTTAGCGGCATCAACGATTCCGAAGACGATTTCCGCGGCCATGTGTTTTCCGAAGGCATTTGGGACATAAACAAAACCTGGCGCGCCGGATTCGACATCAACCGAGCCACCGATGACACCTACCTGCGCCGGTTCGGCTTCGACAGTCCTTCCGTGCTGGAAAGTCGGGTGTTCGCCGAAGGATTCCGCGGTCGCAACTATCTCGCGGTGAATGCCTATTCCTTCCAAGACCAGCGCGCCGAGGCAGATTCCATCAACAGCCCCTTGGTCCTGCCCTTAGTCGAATTCAGCCACGTCGGCGAGCCTGACCGTTTCGGCGGTAACTTCAACGTCGATGCCAGCCTGCTTGCCGTATCGCGCGATGAAAGCGGCAATGACACCCGGCGCATTTCCATCCGCCCGTCGTGGAACCGGCGGTTTTCCGATTCCATCGGCAACCTGTTCAACTTCTCCACCGGAATATGGGCCGACGCCTACCACGTAAATAACGTGAGCCGCGATAACGACACCGATTTCACGGGCCTGACCGGCCGCGTTTATCCCTACGCATCCCTCGACTGGCGGTTCCCGCTGATCAGCCAGTTGGGCAAAGCCAGCCAGACGCTTGAGCCCATCATCAATGTCATCACCAGTCCGAATGGCGGAAACCCGGCGAAAATTCCAAATGAGGACAGCCAGGAGTTCGAATTCGACGACACCAACCTGTTCGATGTGAACCGGTTCGGGGGCATTGACAGAGTCGAAGGCGGCACCCGCGTCAATTATGGCCTGAAATGGGGACTGTACGGGCCGACGGGCCTCGGCCTATCCCTTCTTGTGGGCCAGACGTACCGATTCCACACCGACGATACCTTCTCCGAAGGCAGCGGCCTGGAAGACGACCTCTCGGACATCGTCGCCACCGCACGTATAAACCCTTCAAGCTATCTTGATCTCGCCTACCGCACACAGATCGCCAAGGACGGGTTCTCCGCCCGGCGCCACCAGGTACAAGCCAGCGCCGGTGTTCCGTTGCTGCGCGGGTCTCTCGGCTATATCTTCTTTGAAGAGCCGGTGGACAGTGAATTCACGGGCCGTGAGGAACTGTCGTTCTCCGCATCCTCACAAGTATCCCGGGACTGGCGCATCAACGTCAGCGCCGTCCGTGACTTGGCGGCCAATGAAATGCGCTCCATCGTCAGTGACTTAATATTCGAAAACGAATGCCTGATCGTCACAACCCGTTTGTCGCGGACGTTTTACGAGGACAGAGATCTGCAACCGACAGACGCCTTTACCATCAACTTGCTGCTAAAGACTCTTGGACAGATCACCTTCTAAATGCGATTACCGCAGATCATGATTGCTTCCGCCGGACTCCGATCCGCCCCATTCTTCCTGGTCACCCGACTTGCCGTCGTGCTGACGCTGGCGATTGCCGCCGGCCTGTCGGCACCGGCCCAGGCACAACGCATGGGCATTGTCGCCACGGTGAACAGCGCGCCGATCTCGGAATACGATCTTCATGCGCGCCTGAAACTCGTCATCGCCATGTCCGGCCTGCCGGCCACCCGCGAAACGGCGCAACAGTTGGCGCCCAAAATCGTCGACACCCTGATTGACGAGGAACTGAAACGCCAAGAAGCAAAAACCCTCGGCATCGAGATTGATGACAAGACCGTCGAAACCGCTGTCCAAAGGTTTGAGAAAGCCCGCGGCATGCCCGCGAATGGCATGCTCAACCTTCTGGAAAGCCTGGGTCTGTCCAAGGATGTTCTCTACCAGCAAATCCGCGCCGATCTGGCGTGGAACGATGCCCTGCGGTTGCGGTTCCGTGCCCTGACCCAGATCCCCGACGAGGAGGTGGATGAGGAAATTGCCCGCCTTGATGCCGAAAAGGGCAAACCCGTAGCCCTGTTGTCGGAAATCTTCCTACCTGTGGATGAACAGCCCAAGAACGAGGAAGTGCGAGCCGTTGCCGAACGAATTCTGGGGGAACTGAAGGGCGGCACGCCGTTCCAGGCAATGGCCACGACCTTCTCGCAAAGCCCGACCGCCGCCGTCGGCGGCGACCTGGGCTGGGTCTCCCTGAATTTTCTGGCACCGGAAGTTTCGCGCGCCCTTTCCGCCGTTAAGACCGGAGAATTTTCCCCACCCATCCGCACCGCCGCCGGTTGGATAATCTATTGGCTGCGGGATCAGCGCGTGTCCCAGGGCGCCGCCGGCCCCACCGTCGACCCCAGCATCGTGCTGCAACAACTGATGATCCCGGTCTCGGACACCGGCCCGGCCAGCGAGTTGGAAGGAAAGCGCGACCTGGCGAAACGTTTGCGCCTGCGCGCCGACAATTGCGCCACCATGGCGGCGACGCCGAAAACGGTCGCCGGCGGGCTGACTTCTGACACTCTGCGTCTCCGCACCAGCCAATTGTCGCCCCTGGTGCGGGACGCCATCAAGGACCTGCCCGACGGCAAGCCCAGCGAGGTCATCAAGGTACCCGGCGCGTTCATGCTGTTCATGGTGTGTGAGCGAATTTCGGAAAACGCTCAGGCGCAACTGCGAACCCAAGTCCGCAACCGTTTGGTCAACGACCGTCTGGACCTGGCCGCGCGGCAGTTCCTGCGCGACCTTCGGCGAAACGCCTTCATCGAACGGCGATAGACATGGCCACGACCGCGGCGACCGCCCTTCGCCCGCTTGCCCTGACCATGGGCGAGCCCGCCGGGGTCGGCGGCGAATTGACTCTGCGTGCCTGGCTTTCGGCACGCGATCGCACCGGGCCATTTTTCACGATCGACGATCCGGACCGCCTGCGCGCCCTCGCAGGTCATCTGGGGATAGACATCCCGATTGAGGAAATCTCCGACCCGGCCGAAGCCACCGCCCTGTTCGACCGCGCCCTGCCCGTCCTGGCGGAGCGCCTGCCGGCACCCGTCACCCCCGGCACGCCCGATCCTGCGAATGCCGGTGCCGTCGTTCATGCCATCGAGCGCGCCGTGCACCTGTCGCTCGACGGCGCCGCTGCGGGCCTTGTCACCAACCCGATCCAGAAATCCGTCCTCTATGCCGCCGGTTTCAAGCATCCGGGACATACGGAGTATATCGCCGAACTCTGCGGCGGGGATGAGCCGGTGATGATGCTCGCCTGCGACGCCCTGCGCGCCGTGCCGGTGACTGTTCATATCAGCCTGCGCGACGCCGTCATGGGCCTGACCACTCAGGCCATCGTCGCCAAAGGTCGCATCACGGCGGCGGCGCTCATGCGCGATTTCGGTATCGCCAAGCCACGTCTGGCCGTCGCCGGCTTGAACCCCCATGGCGGCGAGGACGGCGCCCTCGGCACCGAAGACCGCGACATCGTGGCCCCGGCCGTGGCATTGCTTCGCGCCGAGGGCATCGACGCGACCGGCCCCGCCCCGCCGGACACCCTGTTCAGCCCGCGCGCGCGGCAGGGCTATGACGCCGCCCTTTGCATGTATCACGACCAGGCCCTGATTCCGGTCAAGGCGCTGGATTTCGACGGCGGCGTCAATGTGACCCTAGGCCTGCCCATCGTGCGCACCTCGCCCGATCACGGCACGGCGCTGGACATCGCGGGCATGGGCAAGGCCAGCGAACAAAGCCTGGTCGCCGCCATGATGACGGCACGACTGATCGCCGCCAACCGGGCGCGGGGCGGCTGACCCGGCCATGGGAACCCCAGCTGACCTGCCGCCTTTGCGCGACGTGATCCATGATTTCGGCTTGGGCGCACGAAAGTCCCTGGGCCAGCATTTCCTGTTGGACGGCAACCTGACCGGACGCATCGCCCGTGCGGCCGACCCGCTCGGCGGCGTCAACGTGATCGAGATCGGCCCCGGGCCGGGCGGCCTGACCCGTGCCTTGCTGGCAAGCGACGCCGACGCCGTCTGGGCGGTCGAGAAGGATACCCGCTGCATCGCCGCCCTGGGCATACTTCAGAGCGCCTATCCGGGCCGCCTGCACATCCTGGAAGCCGACGCCCTGGAAACGGACCTGGTCGCCCTGACCCCGGCCCCGCGCGCCATCGTCGCCAATCTGCCCTATAACGTGTCGACCGTACTGCTGCTGCAATGGCTGCGCCGGGCCGACCAGTTCACCCACATGGTCCTGATGTTCCAGAAAGAGGTCGCCGACCGCCTGACCGCCGCCCCAGGCAGCAAGGCTTATGGGCGGCTTTCGGTCATCACCCAATGGCGGGCCCAGGTGCGCCCGTTGTTCAATGTCTCCAAGGAAGCCTTCACGCCGCCCCCCAAGGTCGCCTCGACCGTGGTCGAAGTAATCCCCCGCGCCGCGCCGCTGGCGCCCGCCGTTATGACCGACTTGGAAAAAGTGACCCAGGCGGCCTTCGGCCAGCGGCGCAAGATGCTGCGTTCGAGCCTGAAAAGCATCGGGCTCGATCCGGCACAGGTCGGGATAAATCCCGAAGCCCGGGCAGAGGACCTGTCAGTGGAAGAATTTTGCGCCCTGGCGCGGCAATTGACGGAACGGGACGCCTAACCCGCGACGCCCATGCCCTGAACGAAATCGAGCAGCCCTGTCCGGCGGTCCTTCCGGAGACGCTCCGCCTTGAGGATTGCCTTCACGTTCTCGACGCTGGCATCCAGGTCGTCATTGATGACGATGTAGTCGTATTCCTCGTAATGGCTCATTTCCGACTTGGCCCTGGCCATGCGCCCGGCGACGACCTCATCCGAATCCTGGCCACGCCCCTTCAGGCGATTTTCCAATTCGGCGATGGACGGCGGCAGGATGAACACGCTGACCAAGTGCTCGCGGGCGCTTTCCCGGAGCTTGCGCGTCCCCTGCCAGTCGACGTCGAACAGCACGTCCTGGCCGCTGTCCAGGGCATCCCACACGGGTTTCTTCGGCGTGCCGTAGGAATTGTCGAACACAGTCGCATGCTCCAGGAACTCGTTGTTCGCGATCATCCGGGCGAAAGTTTCCTGATCGTAGAAATAGTAATCCTTGCCGTCGACCTCGCCTGGGCGCGGCGGACGGGTGGTCGCCGACACGGACATGACGATGCCCGTTTCCTCGGCCAGAAGACGGCGCGAAATACTGGTCTTGCCCGCCCCGGACGGCGACGACAGCACCAGCATCATGCCTCTGCGTGAAATCTCGACCATGATGCGTTCCTATCCGCCCTATTCGATGTTCTGGACCTGCTCGCGAAGCTGGTCGATCACGGTTTTCAGGTCGAGCCCCAGGGTCGTCAGATCCGTGTCCGGCGACTTGGAGCACAGGGTATTGGCCTCGCGGTTGAATTCCTGGCACAGGAAGTCCAGGCGCCGGCCCACGGGGCCCTCGGCCTTGGCGAGAAGTTCCCGCGCCGCCTGGGTATGGGCGGCAAGTCGGTCCAGTTCCTCGCGGATGTCGGCCTTGGTCATCAGCATGGCCGCTTCCTGGGCCAGGCGTTCCTCGGGCATCGTCGCGTTATCGGCGACCAGGCGCTGAATCTGGTCGTTCAGGCGCTGGCGGATGGCGTCGGGCTGTGCCCCCGCGACCTGGCCAGCGCGGGCCGTCAGGTCGGCGACCTGGTCGATCTGGCCTGAAAGAATGGCCAGCAGGCGGGCCCCTTCCTCGTCGCGCATAGCGGCCAGGCCATTGAGCGCCGTGCCCAGGTCCGCCATCATGGCCTTGGCGATGGCCTCGAAATCGTCCTCCGCCATCATCTCGTCGATGGGCTCGATCACCCCACGCAGGCCCAGAATACCGTCGAGCGACGGCGGACGGGCGTCTGGCACCTCGTCTTTCAGACGCGCCATGCGGGCCGTGACCTGGGCCAGGAAATCGTCATTGATGCGATAGGCACCGCCGCCCGTCTCGCGCCGGGTCGACAGGTTCACGGACACGCTGCCGCGTTTGAACGACGCGGTCACCTTGGCGCGGACCAGGGGGTCCAGGGCCTCGAACCCCGGCGGCGGACGAAACCGCAGGTCCAGGCCCTTGGCGTTGACGCTACGCACCTCCCAGACCCAGGTCAGGTCGTCCTGGTTGCCTTCGGCGCGGGCGAACCCGGTCATAGAACTGATGGCCAAAGTGCTTTCCTTTTCGGTCGTGGAGCCAAGAGCGGTGCGAAACTTATACCGAGCGCACTCGCCGCCAACAAGCGGCGCAGGCTTCCCCTTCCCCCCGCCATGGCCCTATAACCGGTGAATGAGTCTCAGCCATCCCAAATCCGTTCTCATCACCGGTGCCTCAAGCGGCCTCGGCCGCGCCCTGGCCCTGGCCTATGCCGGGCACGGCACGGCGATATACCTGTCCGGGCGCGATCAGGGGCGGCTTGATGCCGTGGCCGAGGACTGCCGCCAACGGGGCGCCGCGACCGAAGGCCGGGTCATCGACGTGACCGATGCCGATGCCATGGCCGGCTGGATCAATGAAGCCGACGCCAAGACGCCCCTCGACCTCGTCATCGCCAATGCGGGCATCACCAATTCCACCTCGGGCCTAGCCGACGGGCCCGAACGCACGCGGCGCATCCTCGCGGTCAACGTGGACGGCGTGGTCAACACCGTGCTGCCGGCGCTGGCCGCCATGGACAGCCGCGACCGCGGCCAGATTGCCCTGATCGCCTCCATCGCCGGGTTCCGGGGGCTGCCGACGTCGTCGGCCTATTCCGCGTCAAAGGCCATGGTCAAGGCTTGGGGCGAAGGATTGCGGGGGGAGCGGCTGAAGACCGGCGTGCGCATCAACGTGGTTTGCCCCGGCTGGGTCGAAAGCCGCATTACAGACGCCAATAAATTCGATATGCCGTTCCTGATGGCGGCGGACAAGGCTGCGGCGATTATCCGCCGGGGCCTCGCCCGCGACGACGCCCGCATCGTCTTTCCCTGGCAGATGCATCTGGCGGTCTGGCTGTTGGCGGCCCTGCCGCCGGCCTGGACGGACCCGATCCTGAACCGCAAGCTTTCCGAACGGGAATGGTAGTGCTGACGGCAGTTTGACCGCTACCCTTACCTACCGTTCTCTGCAATCAGACACCACGTCCTGTTCTGGGAGGAACATCCATGGATTTACAGATTGCGGGCAAACGCGCCCTCGTCACCGGCGGCAGCAAGGGCATCGGCAAGGCCGTTGCCGAGGTTCTGGCGGCAGAAGGATGCGACCTTATTCTGGTCGCCCGCGACGCCCAGGCTCTTGAGGACACGGCCCAGGCCATCCGCGCCAAGAACCAAGTGAATGTCGAGACCATCGCCGCCGATCTGTCGAGTGATGCCGCGGTCAAATCCGTCGTCACCCAAGTGGGCGAGATCGATATTCTGGTCAATAACGCAGGCGCCATTCCGCCGGGCACCCTGGCCCAGGTCGACGACGCGACCTGGCGCAAAGCCTGGGATTTGAAGGTCTATGGTTTCATTTCCATGTGCCGGGAAATCTATCCCGCCATGGCGGCGCGCAAATCGGGCGTCATCGTCAACATCATCGGCCATGCGGGGGAAAGCCACCCGCCCGGCTACATCGCGGGGGCGGCGGGCAACGCGGCCCTGATGGGCTTTACCAAGGCCTTGGCCCATGGCGCCCACGCCGACGGCATCCGCGTGGTCGGCATCAACCCGGGGGCGATCCTGACGGAGCGCGCGATCATGTTGGCCCGCACCAAGGCCGAGGCCCAGTTCGGCGACGCCGAACGCTGGCCTGAGTTACACAAATCCCTGCCCTTCGGCCGCGCTGGTCTGCCGGAAGAGGTCGCCCATTCAGCCGCCTTCTTCGCCAGCCCGTTGTCGGCCTATACCTCCGGCACCATTCTGACCATCAACGGCGGCAAGGAATAGGTCACCGAAATGGTGGGCAACCGCCGCAGACCGAAATAGTATTCCGCCCAGACAAAAAAAGGAGCCGTCATGATCCACGAACTGAGAATTTACCACTGCGTTCCCGGGCGCCTGCCCGCGTTGCTGAAGCGCTTCGACACCATCACCTTGGCGATCTGGGAGCGCCACGGGATTCGTCAGGCGGGATTCTGGACGACGGAAATCGGCCCCTCCAACCAGGACCTGTACTACCTGTTGGAATGGGAATCCCTGGCCGAGCGCGACGAGAAGTGGACCGCTTTCCAAAGTGATCCCGAGTGGATCGCCAAGCGGGCCGAAACGGAAAAAGACGGCGCCATCGTCGCGACCCTGGAAAACGTCATTCTGAAGCCGACGGCTTTTTCAAAGGTCAAGTAAGCCCCGCTTTGGGCCGGGGCGCCTACTTCCCGTTCCGCTGTATCTTCCGCCACTTGGCGACGTTGCGGTTATGCCCCTGGAGGGTTTCCGCAAAAGCGTGGCCGCCCGTGCCGTCGGCGACGAAGTAGAGATCCTTGGTCGCCTCCGGGTGCAGCACGGCGTCGATCGCCGCCAGCCCCGGATTGGCGATCGGCGTCGGCGGCAAGCCTTGAACGGCATAGGTGTTCCAGGGCGTGGGCGTGTCCAGGTCGGCGCGGGTCAGGTCCTGGCCGAGCGGCGCCTTGCCCTCCGTAATGCCGTAGATCACCGTCGGATCGGACTGCAGTTTCATGCCCTTACGCAGGCGGTTCAAGAACACGCCCGCGACACGCGCGCGCTCCGCCTTAACACCCGTTTCTTTTTCCACGATGGAGGCGAGGATCAGAGCCTCCGCCGGGCTGTTCAGCGGCAGGCCCTCGTCGCGCCCGGCCCAGGCCTTGGCCAGGGCTGCGTCCATCGCCTGCTCCATGCGCCGCACGGCCTGAATCTTGGTGTCGTAATAGGCATAGTGATAGGTCTCGGGCAGCAGTCGGCCTTCATCCGGAGGAGCCGGCAGCGGTCCCATCAGGCCCTCTGCCTTGGCGACAATCTCAAGAGCCTCCGCCACGGTCAGCCCTTCGGGAATCGTGAACGTGCGGGCCACCGTCTCGCCTCTGGTCAGCACGTCGAGCACGCCGGTCACGCTGGCCCGCGCGGGAATGCGGAATTCACCGGATTTCAGGGCGCGATCGGCCTTGCTCAGGCGGCTGGCCAGGCGGAACAAAAGATCCGAGCGAATAATGCCGCGCTCAACCAACGTCGTGGTGATGGCCTGAATATGGCTGCCCGGCGGGATCAGCACGACCTCGTCTATTGCATGGGGCCCGTCACGGGAAATCTGTTTGCTGAACCACAACCAGCCGCCGCCGGCCGTCACGGCGGCGAGCACGAAAAGAACCAGAGCGGCAAGGATAAGTCTGCGGATCATACCGCCAGACTACCGCAAATCCCGATCCCGCGAACCCCTCGGCCCTGCCGAGCCTGGGATTCGGGAGGACAAAGACGACGCATTTGCGAAAATCAACAGGATCAGTTGTAGGCCTTGAACACCAAAGAAGCGTTCGTGCCGCCGAAACCGAAGGAGTTGGAAAGCGCCGCCCGGACCTTGCGTTCCTTGGGCGCGTGCGGCACCAAATCGACGCCCTTACAGGCCTCCGACGGGTTGTCCAGGTTGAGGGTCGGCGGGACGATGCTGTTGTTCATGGCGAGGATCGAATAGATCGCTTCGACAGCACCCGCAGCCCCCAAGAGATGGCCGACCGCGGATTTGGTCGACGACATGGAGATACCTTTGATCGCATCGCCGAACACGCGCTTGATGGCGCCCAGTTCGATCTCGTCGCCAAGCGGCGTCGAGGTGCCGTGGGCGTTCACGTAATCAATGTCTTCCGGGTTCATGCCGGCCCGCTTGAGGGCCGCCTGCATGCAGCGGAAAGCACCGTCGCCGTCTTCCGCCGGGGCGGTGATGTGGTGGGCATCACCCGACATCCCGTAACCGACGACTTCGGCGTAAATCTTGGCACCGCGCTTTTTCGCGTGCTCCAGTTCCTCAAGCACGACAACACCGGCGCCATCGCCCATGACGAAGCCGTCACGGTCCTTATCCCAAGGGCGGGATGCCTTTTCCGGGGTGTCGTTGAAGCCCGTGGAAAGGGCGCGCGCGGCACAGAACCCGGCAACGCCCAAGGGGCAGATCGCCGCTTCGGCCCCGCCGGCAACCATCACGTCGGCGTCTTCCCACATGATCAGGCGGGCCGCATCGCCGATGGCGTGCGCCCCGGTCGAGCAGGCCGTGACCACCGCGTGATTCGGGCCCTTGAGCCCATAGCGGATGGAGACATGGCCGGAAACCAGATTGATCAGGCTGGCCGGAATGAAGAACGGGCTGAGACGTCGGGCACGGCCTTCGTGCACGGTGATGGCGCCGCCGGCGATTTCCGGCAGGCCACCGATGCCCGAACCAATCAGAACGCCGGTCTTCCAACGGTCCTCATCGGCTTCCGGCTTCCAGCCCGAATCCTCGATCGCCTGAATGGCGGCGGCCATGCCGTAAATGATGAACGTGTCCATCCGGCGCTGGTCCTTGGTCGGGACCCAGGCCTCGGCATTGAAGGTACCGTCGGACCCGTCGCCCAAAGGCACGGTGCCGCCGATCTTGGCCGGCAAGTCGTATTCTTCGTAACCTTCAAGCTTACGAATCCCGGATTGCCCGGCAAGCAGGCGCGACCAGTTAAGGTCGACACCCGTGCCGAGGGAATTGACGATACCCAATCCGGTTACGACGACACGTCTCATGTTCGCTTATCTCATCAGGCCGCACGAACGCCCGGACCCCCGAAGGGGGCGGGCGCAGGTGGGACGAAATCAAGCAGAATTACTGCTGCGATTCGATGAAGGTGACGGCGTCCTTGATGGTCAGGATCTTCTCGGCGGCGTCATCGGGAATCTCGATACCGAACTCTTCCTCGAATGCCATGACCAGCTCCACCGTGTCGAGGCTGTCCGCGCCCAGATCGTCGATAAAGCTCGCGTTTTCAACAACTTTGGCTTCATCCACACCGAGGTGGTCATGGACGATCTTCTTTACGCGTTCAGCAACATCACTCATATCGATTCCCCTGTTGATTCCCTATTGATGGATCAGGAAATAAAGGTTGAAATTCTGACGGTGGCGGCGGGATTTCGGGGGTCCCGGACCAAGTTCGCCCGCTTCCTATCACATATCGAACGCGTTTGACCAGCCACCTCTACATACCATAGTTCACGTCCCCGCCAGGACCGGATTTTGGCCTAGATCATGGCCATACCGCCGTTGACGTGGATTGTCTGGCCCGTCACGTAGGCGGCTTCGTCACTCGACAAGTAAAGCGCCGCGGCGGCGATCTCTTCCGAGGTCCCCATGCGTCCCGCGGGAATACTCCCCATGATAGCCTCTTTCTGGGCTTCGGTCAGGTCATCGGTCATCGCCGTCTGGATGAAGCCGGGAGCGATACAGTTAACCGTAATGCCGCGCGCCGCCACTTCCTGGGCAAGCGACTTGGACATGCCGATCATGCCGGCCTTGGACGCCGCGTAATTGGCCTGCCCCGCGTTGCCGGTGACCCCGACGATGGAGGTGATGCCGATGATTCGGCCCAGACGCTTCTTCATCATGCCGCGCAAAACCGCCCGTGACAGACGGAAGGCAGCGGTCAGGTTGACGTCGATGACCGCCTGCCAGTCCTCGTCCTTCATGCGCAACATAAGGGTATCGCGGGTCAGGCCGGCGTTGTTGATCAGGACGTCGATGCCGCCCATGGCCGATTCGGAGTCGGCGACCAGTTTGTCCGTGCCCTCGGCCGACGACAGGTCGGCAGGCAGGACATGGGCGCGATCCCCCAGTTCCTTGGCCAAGGGTTCCAGCGCATCAACCCGGCGGCCCGACAGGCCGACCGTGGCCCCCGCACCGTGCAGGGCGCGGGCGATGGCCCCGCCAATGCCACCCGATGCCCCGGTGACCAGGGCGGTTTTTCCCGTAAGATCGAACATGGCGGTTTCCTCTATCCCTTGAATGATACTGCTCAGCCCGCGTCACAGCGAGGCCAGGAACGCCTCGACCTCGTCCGGCGTGCCGACATTCTGCACGGCGATCTCGCGGTCGATGCGCCGCGCCAGGCCGGCCAGAATCTTGCCCGAGCCGATTTCGACCAGGGTATCGATGCCTTGGGCCTTCAACTGCGTGACGCAATCACGCCAACGCACCATACCGGTCACCTGTTCGACCAGAAGGCGCTTGATCTCGCCTGGGTCCTCGACCGGGGCGGCGGTGACATTGGCCATCACCGGCACGGCCGGGGCGTTGATCTGCACCGCCCCCAGGGCCTCGTCCATGGCGTCTGCGGCGGGCTGCATCAGGGCGCAATGGAAGGGGGCTGACACGGGCAGCAGGACGGCGCGCTTGGCACCCGCTTCCTTGGCCAGTTCACAGGCCCGCTCGACCGCGGCGGTGGAACCGGAAATCACGATCTGGCCCGGCGCGTTATCGTTACCGGCCTGGCAAACCTCGCCCTCCATGGCGCCGGGGGCGGCCATGGCATCGGCACAGACCTTTTCGACCGCGTCCATTTCCAGACCCATGAGGGCCGCCATGGCGCCCTGGCCCACGGGCACGGCCTTCTGCATTTCCGTACCGCGCGTCTTAAGCAGCCGCGCCGTATCAGCCAGAGAGAACGTCCCGGCAGCGGCCAGGGCCGAATATTCGCCGAGCGAATGGCCGGCGACGAAACCGGCCCGCGCCTTCAGGTCGAACCCGCCTTCGGATTTCAGCACGGCGAGGACGGCCAGGCTCACGGTCATGATCGCGGGCTGGGCGTTGGCCGTCAGGGTCAACTCGTCCTCCGGCCCTTCGAACATGATCTTGGAAAGCTTTTGTTTCAGGGTTTCGTCCACTTCCTGGTGGACCTCGCGGGCGGCGGCGAAGGCATCATGGATGTCCTTGCCCATGCCTACGGTCTGGGACCCCTGCCCCGGAAAAATCAGTGCGCGTGCCATGAAAGCGACTGTGCTCCCTTCGTTGAATTGGGGCGAGAGGTATTGCCGCCCCGCCCCCGGCCTGTCAAGGGCACACGGTCGCGCCCCCATCCCCACCGCGGCTTCATCACCGCCCACGGCTTTAAAATATTGAAATTACTGAATAAGGTATCAGATGCTCTGAAATCCACCAATCGATAAGGAACCCCGGACGTGACTGACGAAGCCAAGGAAACCAAGGGTTACGACGTCGAGGACGCCCAGGTGCGGATTTCCGTGATGTGCGGAAAAGTGATCTATTTCGTCGTCGCCTTGATCCTGCTGGGAATTTCAATCGGCATTGTCGGTTATGGCCTGGGCGAGATATGGAAAGCGTTCCACGCCGGCACGGGCATCATCACGCCCCTGCTGGACGGTGTCGCCCTGTCGGTTCTGGGGCTGGCGGTCATCGACGTGTCGAAGTACCTGCTGGACGAAGAGGTGTTCCGCAACCGGGAACTGGGCGCCGCATCGGAAGCCCGGGCGACCCTGACCAAGTTCTTCACCATCATCACCATCGCCATCAGCCTGGAAGCCATCGTGCTGATCTTCGGCTCGATCAAGGACAACGATATTCAGCGCCTGATCTATCCGGTGTATCTGCTGTTGACCGCCGTCGTCATCACCCTGGGCCTCGGCGTGTTCCAATGGCTGAACGCAAAGGCTGCGCAATTGACGAAAAAGGAGGGCTGATCCCTCCCTTCACTGACACCTAAATCCAAGAATTCTGCGCGCTTGCGCCGGTTCCGGGAATGTGTATAGTGCGCCGCCTCGGGGCAAATTCCCCGACCTCCTTGTCGGTCAGGAAACTCTGATGACCGGCTATGTCCCCAGGGTGGGGGCTGAGACAAGCCAAAGGGAGCTTATATGCCTTATTACGAAAGCGTGTTCATCGCGCGACCCGACATTTCGTCCGCACAGGTCGACGGTCTGGTCGAAACCTTCGAAAAAGCCATCGCCGGCGGCGGCGGCAGCATCCAGAAGAAAGAATACTGGGGGCTGCGCAACCTCGCATACCGGATCAAGAAGAACCGCAAGGGCCACTACATGCTCATGAACATTGACGCGCCGGCCAATGCCGTCGCCGAGATGGAGCGCCAGATGCGGATCAACGAAGACGTCATGCGTCACATGACCCTGCGCGTCGACGAACTTGAAGAAGGTCCGTCCGTAATCATCCAGAACAAGGACCGCGGCGACGAACGTCCGCGCCGGGGCCCGCGCCCTGACCGTGGCGACCGTCCTGACCGGGGCGACCGCCCCGACCGTGGCCCGCGCCCTGATTTCGATGGTGGCGACTCCGGTCGCAATCGCGACAAAGGAGACGACGCATGAGTGAAGAAACCGGAAAGCCGGCCGGCCGTAGCGCCCGCCCGGTCTTCAATCGGCGCCGTAAAAGCTGCCCGTTCGCCGGGCCGAACGGTCCGAAGATCGATTACAAGGACACGCGCCTGCTGGGCCGCTTTATTTCCGAACGCGGAAAGATCGTCCCCTCGCGTATCACCGCCGTTTCCAACAAGAAACAGCGTGAACTTGCCAAAGCCATCAAACAAGCCCGCTTCCTTGCCTTGCTTCCCTACGTGGTGAAGTAACTGCTAACCGTGCCCCGCGGAAACGGGGCACGGAACAGGGATACTTAAGCCGATGCCGAAATCGTTTCTGATCGCCATCTGTGCAGGTCTTTTAAGCCTGGTGGCGGCCATGCCGGCCCTGAACGGCGCCCCCGGTGGGCTGTTGCTGTTCTATGTTGCCGCCCTGCCCATCTATATGGCCGGTTTCGCCTTTGGCGCGACGGCGGGCACGGTTGCGACGCTCAGCGGTTTCGTCGCGGCAACGGCTTTGGGCGGCGTGCTGGTGGCCGGGGTATTCGCCCTGGTCCACCTGCTGCCGGCCTGGACCGTGATCCGGCAGGCGATGCTTCAACGCACGGCACCCGACGGCCATACGGAATGGATGGCCCCGGGTCCGATCGTCGCCGGCCTGTCCGGTATGGCGGCGACGATGATGCTTCTGGCGGGTCTCGTGTTCTATGCCAACGGCACGGGCCTCAGCACCATCGTTACCGACCGTCTGACCGACGTTCTGGCGGCCGTGTCGCCAAACACGCCGCAGGCGGCCCGTGACGAAATGGTGGCGCTTTATGGCCCGCTTCTGCCGGCATCCCTGGGATCGAGCTGGGTCATCATGGCCCTGGTCAGCGCCGCCGTGGCGCAGGCCTTCCTGGCCCGGATGGGGCGCAACCTGCGTCCGACCCCGCGTTACGCCAACATGGTCCTGCCGGAATGGATTTCCTGGGCCATGGTGGGGACGGCCTTGGTGTCTCTGGTCGCAAGCGGCGAGGTTCAGTTCCTCGCCCGCAACTTGACCTTGGCCCTGGCCGTGCCGTTCTTCCTGTTGGGCCTCGCCGTCATCCATCACTGGGCGCGGCGGGTCCGGAACGGGACGTTGGCCTTGGTGGCTGTCTACTTTCTAATTTTCATTGTCGGTTGGGCCGGTCTTCTTGTGACCGCCGCGGTCGGCGTTCTGGAACAATGGGGCGGCATTCGCCATCGGCTAACCGGCCCCGCAGGCGGCACCTCGCCGCATGATGATTGAGTAGGAGAGATCGCAATGGACGTGATCCTGTTGGAACGTATCGAGAAACTGGGCCAGATGGGCGACGTGGTTAAGGTCAAGGCCGGTTTTGCCCGCAATTACCTGCTGCCCCAAAAGAAAGCCCTGCGCGCAACCGAAGACAACAAGCGCGTGTTCGAGGCCCAGAAGGCGCAGCTTGAAGCCCAGAACCTGGAAAACCGCAAGGAAGCGGAAGCCGTCTCGACCAAGATGGACGGCGAAAAGGTCGTCCTGATCCGTCAGGCCGGCGAAGCCGGGCAATTGTACGGTTCGGTCAACGCCCGCGACGTCGCCGAGTCCCTGGAAGCTGCCGGCTTCACTGTCGCCCGTCACCAGGTCGAACTGGCCCGCCCGATCAAGACCCTGGGCCTGCATGACGTGATCGTGCGCCTGCACCCGGAAGTCACGGTGACCATCACCGCCAACGTCGCCCGCACCCCGGACGAAGCCCAGGTCCAGGCCGATACCGGCGTGGCGCTGGTCGGCGATGACGCCAAGGAAGCCGCCGACATCGCGGCCGAGGCCGCCGAAGCCGTCGCCGCCCAGGCCGATGCCGTGTTCGAGGAAGACGTCGCCGGCGAAGCCGTCGCCGAAGCCGCCGAGGACGCCGCTGACGAGGCCGAAGCCGCCGCCAAGAAAAAGGCCGATGCCGAAGCCCGCGCCGTTGCCGCCGCCGCTGCCGCCGAAGCCGCTGCTGCTGCCGAAGCTGCTGAAGCCGAGGGCGATGACGCCGAAAAGGCCGACGAAGACAAGTAAGCCTCCCGCCCATCGGGCGGAACAGGTGAAAGAAGGCGGTCCCACCGGGGCCGCCTTTTTTCGTGCCCGGACACCACGGATTAGGATGGATTGACTTCGTCGACAATTTTTAGAACAATTATAAAGTCCCACGGTTGCTTTTGCGTTTCAGGGAAACGCCCAGGGGTAAGAACAGACATTCCTGCCCCGGGGGAGGTGGAAATGCTGTTTGCGCATGTTCTTCGCCATATCGTCCAGACCGGCAGGTTAACGGCCATCGACGCCCACGGACGTGAACACGTCTTTTCCGGTTCCCCCGGCGCCAATCTGACCATTCGGTTCCACGATCCGTCCCTCCACTGGAAGCTGTTCTTCAACCCAGGCCTATACCTGGGCGAGGCCTATATGAACGGCACCTTCACGGTCGAGGACGGCACGATCTTCGACTTCCTGGACTTCATCACCGCCAATATGGATGGCAGCGGGGAACACCCGATGATGGCCTGGGTCGCCGCCGCGGATACGCTTTTCCGCCGCTTGCAGCAGTACAACCCCGCGTCACGGGCACGGAAGAACGTGGCCCATCATTACGACCTCAACGGGCGGCTGTACGAACTGTTCCTGGACCGCGACCGGCAGTATTCCTGCGCCTATTTTCAGACCCCACAGGACAGCCTGGATACCGCGCAGTTAAACAAGAAGCGCCACTTGGCCGCCAAGCTGATGATCGAGCCCGGCATGAAGGTCCTGGACATCGGCTGCGGTTGGGGGGGGTTGGGCATTTATCTGGCCGGCGAACTGGGGGCCCAGGTCACGGGCCTGACCCTGTCGACGGAGCAACTCGGCGTGGCCCGGGAACGGGCGGAAAAGGCGGGGCTGTCCGACCGGGTTGAATTCCACCTGCGCGACTACCGGGAACAGACGGGCACCTTCGACCGCATCGTATCCGTCGGCATGTTCGAACATGTCGGCATCACGCATTACCGGGAATACTTCAACACCGTGAAGAACCTTTTGACCGACGACGGCGTGGCCCTGATCCACACCATCGGGCGGTCGGAAGTTCCGCGCGCGACCAACCCCTGGATCCGCAAATACATCTTCCCCGGCGGCTATGTCCCGGCCCTGTCCGAGGTCATGCGCAGCGTCGAACAGACACGCCTGATCACCACGGACGTGGAAATCCTTCGCCTGCATTACGCCGAAACCCTGAAACACTGGCGCCACCGCTTCCACAAACGGCGCGATGAGGCCAAAGCGCTTTATGACGAGCGTTTCTGCCGCATGTGGGAGTACTATCTGGCAGCCAGCGAATGTTCGTTTCGAAACATGGACAACGTGGTGTTCCAGATTCAGCTGACGAAGAAACGCGGCGCGCTGCCCCTGACCCGCGATTACATCACCGAATGGGAAAAGCGCGCGAATCGCCGGCAAAAGGCATCAACCCGCGACGGCGCCGCCGCCTGACGCCATAAGGCCCAAGGCCGCGCCTGCCACGGCGTTCGGCCCACCGCCTTGAATTTATCCACAATTCGTCCCCATACTCACATTCCGACCGCTGGGTATGCGGTTTCATCCACCCTGCGATTCCTTATTCCTCTCCCCGTCGCGCGGGCTTTGGATTACCACAGAGCCATGAACACGACCCTCACCGATCCCCCCGAAGACACCCTGTCGCATCCCGAAGATCCGTACCACGACAGCGCCCCCCACCATGGCGATCCGGGCAGTGGTCATGACCATGGCGCGGAGGCGGGGTTCCGTTCCATGCCGAACAACCTGGATGCGGAAAAGGCCCTTCTCGGCGCCCTTCTGGTCAATAATAGGGCGTATGAACAGGTCGCCGAGTTCCTCAAGCCGGAGCACTTCGCCGTCGAACAGCACGCCCGGGTGTATCAGGCGGCGGAAAAGCTCATCGACCACGGACAGATCGCCGATCCGGTCACCCTGAAACGGTTTTTCGAAAACGAGAATTCCCTGTCGGAAATCGGCGGCCCGGCCTATCTGACCGATCTGGCCGCCAGCGCCGTCACCGTCATCAACGCCCGCGAATACGGGCGCATCGTCTATGACCTGTACTTGCGGCGCGAGCTGATCAACCTGGGCGAGGACGTGGTCAACGGCGCCTACGGCGGCGAGGTCGACGAGACCGCGACGGACCAGATCGAGCGTGCCGAACAGGCGCTGTACGACCTTGCCACCTCGGGCAACTACGAAGGCGGGTTCCAGGACTTCAAGTCCTCGGTCGTCGCCGCCATCAATTCCGCCGAACTGGCCCACAAACGCGACGGCGGGCTGGCCGGTGTGGCCACCGACTTCATCGACATGGACGCGCTTCTGGGCGGCCTGCATTCATCGGATTTGATCATCCTGGCTGGCCGGCCTTCCATGGGCAAAACGGCCCTGGCCACCAACATCGCCTTCAACGTGGCCTGGAACCATTCCCGCACCCAGGGGGCCGAGGGGGCCGTGGTCGGCTTTTTCTCACTGGAAATGTCGGCCGAACAGTTGGCCAGCCGTATTCTTTCGGAACAGGCGGAAATCGGCTCCGACCGCATCCGCAAGGGACTTCTGGAAAACGACGAGTTCACCAAGCTGGTCAGCGCCTCGACCACCCTGCACAACATCCCGTTGTTCATCGACGACACCCCGGCATTGACCGTCAGCGCGCTCCGCACCCGCGCCCGGCGCCTGAAGCGTCGCCATAACCTGGGCCTGATCGTGATCGATTACCTTCAGCTGGTGTCCGGCAGCTCGACCAGCCGCAGCGACGGCCGCGTCCAGGAAGTGTCGGAAATCACCCGAGGCCTGAAGACCCTGGCCAAGGAACTGGAAGTGCCCGTGCTGGCCCTGTCGCAGCTGTCGCGAACGGTCGAACAGCGCGACCCGCCCCGCCCGCAGCTCGCCGATTTGCGTGAATCGGGTTCCATCGAACAGGACGCCGACGTGGTCATGTTCATCTACCGCGAAGAATATTACATGGAGCGCAAGAAGCCGTCGCGCCGCGCCGACGAAGACGACGGCAAGCTGGTCGAACGTCTGGAGCGTTGGGAAGGTGCGCTGCAGGATATCCATCAGGTCGCCGAAGTGATCGTCGCCAAGCAGCGTCATGGCCCCATCGGTAACGTGCCCATGCACTTCAACGGCGCCTTCACGCGGTTCGGAAACCTGTCGAAGGACCACCCCTACCGCCAGCGCTTCCATGGCGAAGACTGACGGACAGCAATACGGCGGCGTCGATGCGCATCTGGCCGGCGCGGTATTGTCCGTCGACCTGGCCGCCCTTCAAGCCAATTACCGGCTTATTTCCAGCAGGCTTACCAGCGGCGCCACGGCATCGGCCGTGGTCAAGGCGGATGCCTACGGCATCGGCATCGGTCCGGCGGCCACGGCGCTGTGGGCGGCAGGGGCCCGCGACTTTTTCGTCGCCCATGCGGACGAAGGCGTGACCCTGCGCAGGCATTTGGCCGACGCCCGCATCCATGTCCTGAACGGCGCCCACGCGGGGGCCGAAGAAGCGTTCCTGGAGCACAACCTGATCCCCGCCCTCAATTGCCTGGACGATGCCGCACGCTGGCGCGCCTTCTGCGCCAAGGCGAGACAGCCTCTGCCCTGTGTTCTGCACGTCGATACCGGCATGTGCCGCCTGGGCCTGGACCGGCGTGAATACGCCCGCGTGGCGGCCGACCCGTCCCTGCTCGACGGTCTCGACATCCAAACCGTGATGAGCCACCTCGCCTCCGCCGACGAAGACAGCCCGCAGAACACAGAGCAGCTTGCCCTGTTCCGGAATGCACGGGCGCGTCTGCCCATGGGGCGGGCGTCCTTCGCCAATTCATCGGGCGTGTTCCTGGGGCCCGATTATCACTTCGATCTGGCCCGCCCGGGGGTCGCCCTCTACGGCGTCAACCCAACCCCCGGCAGCCCCAATCCCATGGCACAAGTCGTTCGTCTGAAAGCAAAAATCCTGCAAGTGCGGGACGTTGACAGTACCGAGACCGTTGGCTACGGTGCCACCCACCGGATCGCGGGCCCTTCCCGCATCGCGACCCTGCCCGTGGGCTATGCGGACGGCTATCTCCGTTCCCTCGGCAACCGGGCGACGGCGTATATCGGGGACTACGAGGCGCCCCTAGTGGGACGGGTATCCATGGATCTCATCACCATCGACGTGACAACCGTCCCCGAGGCCCAATGCCGGCCCGGCATGACGGTCGACCTGATCGGCCCGCGCCATACGGTCGACGACCTGGCCGCCCAGGCCGGCACCATCGGCTATGAAATCCTGACCTCGCTCGGCCGTCGATACCACCGCGTTTACGCGGGCGGCGCGGCCTAGCCACGATGAAGCTTCTGCAAGCCATCGGCCGGGTCTTCCTGGCCTTTCTCGGCGCCGCAGGGCGGCTGATCATGTTCGCCATCACTGCGGTCACCCATTGCTTTCTGCCACCCTATTACCCCCGCATCATGGTCCGCCAGATGGTCGAGATCGGCTATTTCTCCCTGCCCGTGGTCGGCCTGACGGCGATCTTCGCGGGCATGGTACTGGCGCTGCAAAGCTATACCGGCTTCGCCCGTTTCTCGGCCGAGGGCGCCATCGCCAACGTGGTCGTCCTGTCGATCACCCGCGAACTGGCGCCCGTGCTGGGCGGGCTGATGATCGCCGGGCGCGTGGGTGCGTCCATGGCGGCCGAGATCGGCACCATGCGGGTGACCGAACAGATCGACGCACTCACAACCTTGTCCACCAACGCCATCAAATATCTGGTGGTGCCGCGCATTATCGCCGGCGTGGTCATGCTGCCGATCCTGATTTTCGTCGCCGACATCATCGGCGTGTTCGGTGGCTTCCTGGTCGCCGTCTATAAGCTGGGCTTCAATCCGGCCATCTACCTGCAGAATACCTGGGATTTTCTGGAACCGCTGGACGTCATTTCGGGCCTAGTAAAGGCGTCGGTGTTCGGCTTTCTGGTGGCATTGATGGGCTGCTACCATGGCTATTATTCCAAGGGCGGCGCTCAGGGCGTGGGGGCGGCGACGACCAATTCCGTGGTCTCGTCCTCGATCCTGATCCTCTGCTTCAACTACATCCTGACCGAAGCGTTCTTCGGCCTGTAAGGCGGGCATCATGGCCGAGCCGAAAATCCAATTGCGCGGCGTGACCAAGGCCTTCGGGCCCAAGAAGGTTCTGACCGGGATCGATCTGGACATCGCCCGTGGAGAAAGCGTGGTCATCATCGGCGGTTCGGGCACCGGCAAGTCGGTGACCCTGAAGTGCATCCTGGGCCTGCTGCGGCCCGATGCGGGCTCCATCAAGATCGACGGCCGTGAAGTGACGGGCCTTTCGACCTCGGAACGCGACCAGGTCAACCGCCAGGTCGGCATGCTGTTTCAGGGCGGTGCCTTGTTCGATTCCCTGCCCGTTTGGGAAAATGTCGCCTTCGGGCTGCTGTCGCGGAAGCAATGCGGACGCGACGAAGCCCGCGAGATCGCCCTAAAGAAGCTTGCCCTGGTCGGCCTCAAGCCGCATCTGGCCGACGCTTGGCCATCGGACCTGTCGATCGGCATGCAGAAGCGCGTGGGCCTGGCCCGCGCCATCGCCACGGATCCGGAAATCATCTTTTTCGACGAACCGACGACGGGGCTGGACCCGATCATGGCCGACATGATCAACGAACTGATCGTCCACGTGAACCGCGAGGTCGGGGCGACGGCGCTGTCGATCTCCCATGACATGGAATCCGCGCGCAAGATCGGCGACCGCATCGCCATGCTGTACCAGGGCAAGATCGTCTGGGCCGGCGACCCGGATTCCGCCGAAGCGGCGGCCAATCCGGTCGTCGACCAGTTCGTCCACGGCCGCGTCGACGGGCCGATCAAGATGCAGGTACGGGCCTGAGAATTTCCTATCCCCAATTGAATGATTGGGGAATGGTTGCCTGCCTTATGGGCATCACACCTGAAAAAGAATGTGCTGAAAATGGCTGAGACGAACAAACCGGCCTTTCCGCAAACGCCGGATGGCGTCACCGATTGGGAAAAAGTCTTTGAAGACCCCGATCAGGGTTTGATCTCGGTGATCCGCACCGCCCAAACGTCGGAAAATCTGCGCGCCTGCATGATGATCGTGATCCGGCAGTTGTTCACCCGTGATGATGACGAGCTTCAGGTTGCACAATTAACCCGACAACTTGACGACCTGCTGGCCCAATCGGGTGGCGCCGTCCCATCGGATGCCGCCATCGCCATGCTGCGCCAAATCAAGACCCAGCGGCAGGAAATGGCCCAGGCCTATCTGGCCGATAAGAAAAGAAAAAAACGCCGAAAGAACCGGCGCAGCGCGGCCGGTTCGGCATCGACGAAAAACGCCATCTACCTTCTTTTCAAAAATCCCAAATACTTCATTGGCCTGGGCCTCGTCCTGACGGTCCTGTTGATCGGTGTGATCGCGGCCCTGGTCATCGGCGGAACGCCGACGACTGAAAATGTTGACCGCACAGATCATGCCGCCGGCCAGGAGCCCGCCGATCCACAAAAAGACATCGCGGATATGCCAAAGGCCAAGCCATCCCAACAGGACATGCCCCTGCCCGCGTTCACCCCGACGGTGCGCGACACCACGGCAGCGCCGGTGGCGATCGTTCTGCGTCACGTCACCCTTCCACGCAGCTTGGGTAAGTGGAAGCGCGGCCCGACCCACGTCATGCCCTTTATCTTCATCACGGACGAACGCGCCGTTTCCGACGTATGCCGGCAATTTCCCTATATCCTGAGTATCCTGAACGTAGAACTTAGCAAGGCGTTCCAGGATATCGAGGTGTTCGACGAACAGGTCCTTGCGGGCGTTGCGCGGCGTGTCGGACCCATCCTGAATTCCAGGCTCGAAGAGCCTGTGATCACACGCATTCTCCTGGCAATTCCCATGGATTCAAGAGACCACCCGCCCGCAAAATGCGCTCTGGCGTCGGACACCTTCACAAAATATTTGAAGTAGGCCGGCGCGCAACCCTCGCTAGCCTGAGAACCCCGCCCCCGCCTTTTTGTACTCGTCACGCGGTGGCGAAAAGATGTCGAGGATGACCGCCCCCTCGGGGCCGGCCTTGAAGCCGTGTTCGACCCCGCCCGGCGAGCGCCAGAAATCCCCGACATTGACGGGGATTTCGACACCATCCTGGGTGCGCACCCCCGATCCTTCGAGCATCACACCCCATTGTTCCTGGGGGTGACTGTGGATGCTGCCCTCGGCATTGGGCTCCGCCCGTACGACGGACAGCATGGCCTGATCACCCGGAAAGATACGCGTTTCGATGCCCTCGCAGAGCACGCGATGAATGCCCTGAGCAAGGTCGTGAAGATTGAAAAAGTTGTCGTCGGCCATACCGCCCTCCCGAAGTACATTCATTGATTTTGCGACCGAACCGTCGTCCGTGCCGCTCTTGACCTTAAAATCTGCGGCTCAAGAACCCGCTGTTCAAGCCTCACCCATTTCATGCCAAACGTCGTCAATCAGACGCCGGATCGCCCGGTCTTCGGGGACCGAGAGACGTTCCGTATCCCGCACCTGGCCGCCATAAGCATCGCGCCCGCCTTCCGCGAACAGACGCCGGAAGGCCTCCCGCGCATCATTGGTACGTCCCAGCAGGGCCAGAGCGTAGGCCCTGTTACCAGCCGCATAGGCCCGATAGGCCGGTTCGGCCTGAATTGCGAGAGACTGTTCGAACCGCGCAAGCGCCTGTTTCAGCCCCCAACGAACTACCTGATCAGTCTCTTCATCCAGTTCCGAAACCGCCGCCCGCGCCGTCTTGGCATCCATCAGATCGATGAACCCAAGGCCGTTTAGGGACCGGGCCCATTGCACACGTGCCGCCGGATCATGGGAAAAGCGCAAGGCGGCCTCGACGGCGGCGAAATCGGCAAGCGCCCCGTCCAGATCCATACGCTCCGCTAATGCCATGCCCCGGTCAACGCGGCGTTCGGCGGCGTCCGATGTAAGCCCCGGTGTTGCGTCATTATCGTCGCTCATGATGCCCTCCCGACCGTATTCTTATGGCGGCAAAGCGGGCGGCGGGCAAGATTCGCAGCTGATGGCGGCCCGGGTTTGCCTTGCCCCTGCCCGCCCCACGCGATATGAGAAGCAAATTCGAACTGCCCATCTTGATCACCCCGGAAAGGCAAGGTTCCATTGGCCAAGCGCCCGGCGAGCCAGTACGTCTGTCAGGAATGCGGCGCCGTCCATCACCGGTGGTCGGGCAAGTGCGACGGCTGCGACGCCTGGAATACCCTGGTCGAGGAATCCCAGGGCGACGCCACGCCCAAGGGCCTGGGCACCGGGCGCAAGGGCCGCAGGATCGAATTCGTCGGCCTGAAGGGTGAAAACCCCCAACCGCCGCGCTGGACCGCTAATATGGAAGAGTTCGACCGGGTTACCGGCGGCGGGCTGGTTCAGGGCTCCGCCGTACTGGTCGGCGGCGATCCCGGGATCGGCAAATCGACCCTTCTCATGCAGGTCGCGGCCAAACTGGCTGCCAACCACTCGACGGCCTATATCTCGGGCGAGGAAGCGGTCGAACAGCTTCGCCTGCGCGCACGGCGCCTGGGCCTGTCCGACGCCCCCGTGCAACTAACGGCGGCGACCAACGTGCGCGACATCGTGGCCACCCTGGACGCCCCCGGCGGCCCGGATCTGGTCATCATCGACAGCATTCAGACCATGTTCGTCGATACCCTGGAATCGGCCCCCGGCACGGTGGCCCAGGTGCGGACATCTGCCCAGGAGTTGATCCGCCTGGCCAAGCGCCGGGGCTTCGCGCTGATCCTGGTCGGCCATGTCACCAAGGAAGGCACCATTGCCGGCCCCCGCGTGCTTGAGCACATGGTCGATACGGTGCTGTATTTCGAGGGCGAGCGTGGCCACCAATTCCGAATCCTGCGCGCCGTCAAGAACCGCTTTGGGCCGGCCGACGAGATCGGCGTGTTCGAAATGACCGACGGCGGCCTCAAGGAAATCACCAATCCCTCGGCTCTGTTCCTGGGTGACCGCGACGATGGCGACGGCCGCGAGGCCGGCTCCGCCGTATTCGCCGGGATCGAGGGATCACGGCCGGTGCTGGTGGAAATTCAGGCCCTGGTGGCGCATTCCAGCCTGGGCACGCCGCGGCGCGCCGTGGTCGGCTGGGATTCCGGCCGCCTGTCCATGATCTTGGCCGTTCTCGAAGCCCGGTGCGGCCTTGCGCTGGGGGCATGTGACGTGTACCTAAACGTGGCTGGTGGACTTCGCATCGGTGAGCCGGCGGCCGACCTTGCCGTCGCCGCGGCTTTGGTGTCGTCCCTGACGGGCGTGGCCCTGCCGCCGGAAACGGTGGTGTTCGGCGAGATCGGCCTGTCCGGGGAAATCCGCCCCGTCAGCCGCACGGATGTGCGCCTGAAAGAGGCCGGCAAACTGGGCTTTACCGGCGCCTTCGTGCCGAGGGTCCGGGGCAAAAGCAAGGAAGGGGCGGCCGCCCGCGACGCGGGCCTGACGGTGAAGGCGCTGGAACGGTTGGACGACCTTGTAACCCTATTCGAAACAGGTGCTGCGCCCAGGCAGCCCGCCCGGTCCGCTTCGTGACCCGGCGCCGGAAGCGAACCGCGACATGGAAACCCTCAAGGACCTGCCGGTGAACGTGGTTGATCTTGCCGTCCTCGCGGTGCTGCTGGTATCCGCCGTGTTCGCTTATGCCCGGGGCTTCATGCACGAAATCCTGTCGATCGGCGGCTGGATCGGCGCCATCTTCGCGACCATCTACGGCTTTCCCCATGTCCAGCCCTATGCCCGCGACCTGATCCCGATTCAGCTTGCGGCGGACCTGGCGGCCGGCGTCGTGGTTTTCGTGTTCACCCTGTTTTCCCTGTCGTTCATCATCCGCGCCATCGCCAGGCACATTCAGCAAAGTTCGCTCAACGTGCTCGACCGTTCCCTGGGCTTTCTGTTCGGCCTGGTGCGGGGAGGCCTCATCGTCTGCCTGATTTACCTCGGCATCGAATTCCTGATGACGCCCGAGGAACAGCCGAAATGGATCCGCGAAGCCAAGTCCATGCCCCTGATTTTGCGCGGATCGGACACCTTGCGTGGCTTGATTCCCGAAAACCTGGAAGACAAGCTGAAGGAAGCCGCCCCCTCGGGCTTTTCCGGACGCATGCCCAATGTACCGAAGACCGAGGGCGAAGCCCTCAAACGCCTGTTCACCCCGCCGGCGGACGGCGGGAAAACCACACCAAAGGACGCCTATGGCTCGAAAGAGCGGGCGATCATGGACCGCGCCATCGAAAACGCCACCGGCCAAAGCAAATAATCGGACGCGCCGGAGCAAAATAACGATGAAAAGCGATCCGATCCGGAGTACATACCCGACATGAATTCTCCCTTGCTCCTGCCCGCCTCTCCCTTCACGGCGTCGGCCCATCGCAAAGCCGGCCCCTGGGACGACGACAAGCTGCGCGAGGAATGCGGCGTATTCGGCATCTATGGCCATGAAGACGCCGCCGCCCATACCGCGCTGGGCCTGCACGCGCTTCAACATCGGGGCCAGGAATCAGCCGGGATCGTCGCCTATGACGGGGGGCAGTTCCACAGCCACCGGGCCCTCGGTCTGGTCGGCGACAACTTCAACGACATGGACACCATGGCCCGCCTCAAGGGCAGCGTCGCCATGGGGCATGTGCGCTATTCCACCTCGGGCGGCACGTTTATCCGCAATATCCAGCCCCTGTTCGCCGAATTCATCTTCGGCGGCTTGGCCGTAGCCCATAACGGCAACCTGACCAACGCCTATCAACTGCGCCAGGCTTTGGTCGAACGGGGCAATATCTTCCAGTCGACCAGCGACACCGAGGTCATTATTCACCTGATGGCCGTCAGCGATGCTGGCCATGTCATCGACCGGCTGATCGACGCCCTGCGCCAAATCGAAGGCGCCTATTCCCTGGTCGCCATGACCCAGAAAAAGCTGATCGGCGTGCGCGACCCCATGGGCGTGCGGCCGCTGGTCCTGGGCCGGCTGGGCGATTCCCATATCCTGGCATCGGAAACCTGCGCGCTGGATATCATCGGCGCCGACTTCATCCGCGACGTGGAGCCCGGCGAAATCATCGTCATCGACGCCGACGGCGTGAACAGCTACCACCCCTTCGGGACAAGCCGCACACGCCGGTTCTGCATCTTCGAACATATCTATTTCGCACGCCCCGATTCCATCATCGAAGGGCAAAATGTCTACGAAGTGCGCAAGCGCATCGGCGCCGAACTGGCCCATGAATCCCCCGTCGAGGCCGACGTCGTCGTGCCCGTGCCGGATTCCGGCGTACCCTCGGCCATCGGCTTCGCGCGCGAGACGGGGATTCCCTTCGAACTGGGGATCATCCGCAACCATTACGTCGGCCGTACCTTCATCGAACCGACGGACAACATCCGCCACTTGGGTGTGCGCCTGAAGCACAACGGCAACGTTGCCGAGCTGAAGGGCAAGCGCGTCGTTCTGGTTGACGATTCCATCGTCCGCGGCACGACGTCCGTGAAGATCGTCGAAATGGTGCGCGACGCCGGGGCGACCGAGGTCCACATGCGGATTTCCAGCCCGCCGACGACCCATTCCTGCTTTTACGGCATCGATACACCGGAACGCTCGCAACTGCTCGCCGCTCAGCACGACATCCAGGGCATGGCCGACATCATCGGCGTCGACAGCTTGGCCTTCATTTCCTGGGACGGGCTTTACCGTGCCGTCGGCGAAGTGGGCCGCGACATGGAAATCCCGCGCTATTGCGACGCCTGCTTCACCGGCGAGTATCCCATTCCCCTGACCGACCGCGAAGCGGACCGGGGACCGCGCCAGCTTTCCCTTCTGGAAGAGGGCTAGGGCTTTTGTCGGGCGGCCGTCTCGAAAACCGGATCGCTGTGATCACCGGGGCGACCCGGGGCATCGGCCGTGCCGTGGCGGGACGCTTCGCCGCCGAGGGCGCGGAGCTAATCCTGATCGGCAGAACCACCGGCGCGCTTGAGGAAGTAGACGACGAGGTCCGCGCCGCATCTGGCCGCAACGCCACCCTGGTCCCCATGGACCTGACCGATTTCGATGCCATCGACCGCCTGGGCGCCGCCATTTTCGAGCGTCACGGCAAACTCGACATCCTGGTCGGCAACGCCGGCATGCTGGGCAACCTGAGCCCGCTGGGCCATACGGACCCCAAGGTCTGGGATCAGGTCATGGCCATCAACACGACCGCCAACTGGCGCCTGATCCGTTCGTTCGACCCTCTGCTGCGTACCTCCGACGCCGGGCGCGTGGTCATGGTCACGTCAACGGTTGGGCATGAGCCGCGCGCCTATTGGTCCGCCTATGCCGTGTCCAAGGCGGCGTTGGAAATGGCCACCCGGATCTATGCCGAGGAAACGGTGAAGACCAACGTCAAGGTCAACATTCTTAATCCCGGTGCCACGCGAACCAACATGCGGGCCCGGGCCTTCCCCGGAGAAGATCCGGAAACCGTCAAGGCGCCGGCCTCCATCACCGAGGACTTCGTCCGCCTGTGCGAACCCGCCTGCACTCTCCACGGTGAAACCGTGACCGCCAAGGAATCCCCCGCGGAAAGCTGACATGGCCATCAACGCCATCGCCCTGACCTGGCCCCCCTCCGCTGTTCACGGCTGGGGCGTGTTCGGGGCCAACTTACTCCGCGAGGTTCTCCGTCAGGGCGCTCCCAAGCCGATTACCCTATTGGCCATGCATCCGGAAATGATCGACCCGGCGGACCGCGACCTGTTTCACCCCCTGATGGTGGAACAACAGCAGATCGAACAGCAGACCGGTAACGCAAAGGGAAATGTACGGCTAAGAGATGTCCATGTCCTACACTCGCTGGGCAACAACTTTGAGGAATCGGCCGCCGCTGCGCGCTTCAGGGGCGAACCCAACGTGGGTTTCACCTTTTTCGAAAATATGGTGTTCAGCAGCGACGTGGTTACCCGCAACGCTCATTTCCAGATCATGATGACGGGGTCGACCTGGAACGCGGACATCCTGCGCGACCTGGGGTTTCCCCGCGTCGGCTGCGTGTTCCAGGGCATCGACCCAGACGCCTTCGTCCCCGGCCCGCGCACAGGCCGGTTCGGCGACCGTTTCGCGGTGTTTTCCGGCGGCAAGCTGGAGCTTCGCAAGGGCCAGGACCTGGTCGTCGCCGCGTTCAAACGGTTTCATGCACGCCATCCCGACGCCCTTCTGGTCACGGTCTGGCTGAACCCTTGGCCGGAAATCATGGCTGAAATGGCCGTAAGCCCCCATGTCGATGGCCCGCCCGCGATCGACCAGCCATTCCCCAATTGCATCAACGACTGGGTTCGTGCCCAAGGCGTGCCGGAAGGCGGGCATGTAGACCTCAGTCCAACCTTCAACGCCGACATGCCGGCGCTATTGCGGGAATGCGATGCGGCCGTGTTTCCCAACCGCTGCGAGGGCGGCACCAATCTGGTCGCCATGGAAGCGCTTGCCACCGGCCTGCCCTGTGTTCTGTCGACCAACAGCGGACATCTCGACCTGTTCGGCCCGGACGGAAGTGATCACTGCTATCCCCTGACCCGGCAGATGCCTGTCGGCTTCGGCCCGCAGGGAGCTGACCATTGGCGCGAGTCCGATGTGGAGGAAATCGTCGAGAGTCTGGAAGCGATCTACCAGGACCGTACGGAAGCCCGCCGCAGGGGACAGGCCGCCAACGCCTTCATGCAGGATTGGTCCTGGCGCAACCAGATCGGCAGGCTGTTAACGGAATTGGATCGACTGACGCCTTGAATGCTGCGGTCAGCGGACCGGCGGTTCGTCCAGGGTCTTGATGACCCGCGCGGCCCCCCCATGGGCCGGGTCCAATTCCAGAACCTTCAGGGCGTCGGCCCGCGCCATCTTGGCGTCCCCTGCACCCAGGGCGGCCAGCGCACGGGCGTGAAGCGCCGCCAAATATCCCGGCCTGAGCGCGATGGCACGGCTGTAATCCTCGATCGCGCTGACATGATTACCGAGCGCGCCATGGACCAGCCCCCGGTAATAAAAATTTTCCGGATCGCCGGCCCCCAGATTGACCGCCATGTTCATGTCGGACAGGGCCGCCGGATAGTCTTCGAGATAGGCCTGGGTCAGACCCCGTTCAGTGAAATAATCGGATTCCGTCCCCTTTAACTCGATGGCCAAGGAAAAGTCGCCGAGCGCCCGCTTGTAATCACCCTGGGATCGATAATACTTGCCGCGCAGAATCAGGGCCTCACGGTTGCGCGGCTGCACGCGCAGGACTTCGTTGAGGTCCAGAATGGCGGTGTCCAGGCGGCCGCTTTGGGCACGGGTCTTTGCCCGTTCCATGAACGTCGTCATCTCCTGGGGCCGAAGCTTGGCCGCCTCGACATAGTCTTCTTCCGCATCCTTGAATTTCCCGGCATCGCCGTAGGCTGCTCCCCGGTTGACATAGGCGCGGTAATATTTGGGGCGCAGCTTGATGGCCCGGGAGAAATCGCGGATCGCGGTATTGATGTTGCCCAGCCGTCGGTAGGTCGCGCCCCGGTTGTTGTGAACCCGCGCCAAGTCACCGTCGCTCAGCGTGTCCGCGTCGATCGCCTTGGTGAACAGGTCGATCGCCTGCTGCAAACTGCCGGCCTTGGCGGCGGCAACGCCGGCTTCGAAATCCTGGGCTGCCTGGGCTTGAGCGGGGCCGGCGGGCCAGATCATGGCAACCGTCAGCAACAGAATGGCCGCCAGGCGCACCAATAGCCTTGTCATACTTACGTCTCTCCGATCGGCGAGGCCGCCGGACCGCTCGGAGGCGGCCCGGGAGGATGAATTCCAAGGCTGGACTTAACAGATGTGGCGCCCCCGGCGCAATGCACGAAGGCAACAAGGCGGGGCTGAGCGCTTCAGATTTTGTAGCCCAGGCGCAACCCACCCCAATGGCGCCCACGCACGGTGATCGGTGCCGACAGGTCCTTCATCAGTACGAAATTTCCCCCGCCCATGTCGCGGCGGTAGGTTTGCAGGAAGAAAGGCCGCGTGTTCTGGCCTGCACGTAGGCCCGTGCGGTCGTTGAACAGACGCCGGTTGCGGCAGTTGCCATTATTCCACACGGGATCATCGCCCTGGGGCTGCGAAAACTTGAGGTTATGGGTCGGCAAAAATCCCTTGCGGTCGACGGCGGCGCAGAACACGACCTTGTCATCGAAGGTCAGCATGGGTTCCTGGACGTCCGGCAACAGGCGATCAGCCAGCGTGACGAAGGGCGTCATGCATTGTTCCGGGTTGGTGCCGGGGATCGGCTCATATGCTTCCGAAAACAGCTCCTCTTCGGTGATCTCGCCTGAGTCCAAGGCGGCTTCGAAGCGACGGGCGATCTCATTGGCCCGGGATTGGATTTCCCGAATGAAGCGGCTGTCCGAGGTTTCAAGCCCGGCCTGATTGATCTGGCCAATCATGCCCTCGCCGCGTTCTAGCAGGGAACTGACGCGCTGTTCCGCCGTTTGCAGCTTATCGCCGGTTTCCTTGAAGCTGGAAACGAGGCGGTCCATCTCGTTGATGAATCCGTTGCATTGCTCGCGCGACGACGATGATGCGCCGACGATTTCGGCGATCTGGTTTTCCATGGTGCCGATGGATTGACCGATGCCGTCGACGGCGCTGTTGATCTGGCCGACGCCGGCGTTTACCTCCTCGGCCATGCCGATGGTCTTCTGGCTGGTGTTCATCAGCCCGGACACGTTGGATGCCAGATCGGCGACCGCCTCGTCGATGGCGCCGGTGGCCTTGCCCGTCTGATTGGCCAGCGCCTTGACCTCGCCCGCGACGACCGCGAACCCCTTGCCCGCCTCACCCGCGCGGGCGGCCTCTATCGTGGCGTTGAGGGCAAGAAGGTTGGTCTGCTTGGACACGGCCTCGATGTCCTGGGTGATCTTGGTCACCCCGGAGAGGGAATTTTCCAGCACGCCCAGGGATTGCTCGATGTTGGTCACGGAAGAGACCAAGGCTGCGATGCGCGACACAGCACTGGTCACCTGTTCGCGGGAGTCGTTCATCACCGACCCGGCTTCCTGGGCCGCCCGCGAGGTATCGCCACCGGCCGTGTCGATACGGTTGAAAGCGTCAATCAGTTCCTGCGCCTTCTGTCGCATCTGATCGACCATATCCGTCTGCTGGTGGAAGTGGCTGGTGATGGATTCCACATCGCCGGCCACATCGGCCAGTTCCAGGCTCAGATCCTCGACCCGTTTCAGGATTTCGTTGGCAAATGTGTTGTAGTCGATCTGCTGGGCTACGGACGGCGTGGTATCAGCCTCCGACCTGCTCTGGACGTCGGTCATTTGCACCTCCCCATGCAAAACAGCCACTCTTTTCGGTAGCTTACATAGCGTTCGAAAAAAGGGTGCCACGATCTTCTTCGCAGGCCAAGTGCTCGTCTGAAATTTTACATAACAGGGGATTTATTTCACGAATGTATTGTTATGAATTCACAACCAATGCCGGTGAATATAAGAAACCAGGGACTTGACCGCACCGTCCCAGTCGCCTGCGGCCGGTTGGCGGAACAGCCGCATGGTCGGGTACCAGGGCGTGTCATCCCGGTCCAACAGCCAGCGCCATTCAGGCACTTGGGGCAGCATCATCGCCACGGGCCTTCCCAGCGCTCCGGCCAGATGACCGACGGCGGTATCGCAAGTCACGACAAGATCAAGGCATTCGATCAGCGCCGCCGTCGCCGCGAAGTCACGCAGGTCCGGCGTCATATCGACAACGGCATCGGCGCCATGGGCGGCCAAGTCCGTGCCGCCGCCCATTTGCAGCGAAACCACCGTTGCCCCCGATAGATCCAGCAAAGGCAGAAACGGCGCCAGGCCGGGGCTGCGCACCCGGTCGCGAGGATGGTCGGGGTTGCCCTTCCAGACGATGCCGATGCGCGGGCCCGCAAGCCTGTCCAGGCGTCGGCACCAATCGGCGCAATCCCGGTCGGGAGCCCGAAGATAAGGCACGTCGGCGGGAATCGTCGCAAGGTCCGTGGCGAAAGCAGCCGGTAGCGACATCAGGGGGATCTGATAATCATGGCCGGGCAGCCTGTCGTCCCCCTGCTCGACCACCTGAATGACCCCATCCAGGGACGTCATCAGCCGTCTCAAGGTTGCCGGGCACTCCAGGATGACATGCTGGTCAGCTGCCGCCAGCAGCGCCGCGTAGCGGGCGAACTGGATCGTGTCGCCGAACCCTTGTTCCGCTCGCACCAGAACCGTCGCCCCGGGCTCGGCCCCGGCGGCGGTCCAGCGCGGCACTTTTCCGCCCCGGTCCTGACCCTTGAAACGGGCCGTGCGCCAGCGCGCTTCATAGGCCTGCCAGCCTTCCGCCAAACGGCCCAGCAACAGCAGGGTCATGGCTCGATTGCGCCGGCATTCCGCATCCTCCGGATCAAGCGCCAGAGCACGATCGTAGGATAGCAATGCGTCGTCGAAGCGCCCCAGTTCGTGCTGCGCCACGCCCTTGTTGGCATGTAGGGCGGCGATGTCGGGGGCCGCCGTCAAGCCGGCGTCGTATTGCGCCATGGCGGCGGCAAGGTCCAGGCGTTCGCGCAGGATGTTGCCCAGATTGCAATGGGCCTCGGCCATGCCGGGGTTTGCCCGGATTGCCTGACGATAGCATTCCATGGCCGCATCGTCTTCGCCCCGCCCCTGATGCAATTGGCCCAGGGCCTGATGGGCGTCGGCCAAATTGGGGTCGAGCGCCGCCGCGCGCCGAAAGCAGGCCTCGGCACCGGCCGCCGCCGACGCCCCGCCGCCCTGCAGGGCGAGCCCCAGGTTGAGATGCGCCGGCGCCAGATCAGGGGCAAGTTCCAGAGCCAGCCGTGCGCGCGACCGCGCGGCATCGAAATCACCCGCGGTCACCAAAGCGGCCGCCATGTCCGAATGCACGGCGGCGTCGTTGGGGGTCAATGCCACGGCATCCCGATAGGCCTCCGCGGCCTCGGACGCCCGCCCCTGGGCCATCAGCACCCGGCCCAGATTGGCGTGATACATGGCCGCGCGGGGGTCCGTTTCGATGGCCCGGCGGATATGCTCCATGGCGGTCACCGCATCGTCTTTCTGGTAGAACACCAGCCCCAGAAGGTGCAGGGCATCGGCATGATCAGGGTCGTCGGCAAGGATCGCGCGGTAGGCTTTTTCGGCGGCTGCCAGGTCGCCGGCCTGATGGCGGGCGATCCCCCGCGCCAGGGCATCTATCGTCTCAGCCATGACGACGGTCCGGGATCGGGGCGGTTCCGGCAAGGGCCGAAAGCGCCTTTTCCAGGCGTTGCCACTGATCTTTCGGCCCCGGCAGGCCGAACCGCAACCAGCTTGGGTTGGCCTGGAACCGCCGGACCAGGATGCCCGCCCCGGCCAGATGATCGTAGAGAGCCGGGGCATTGGCGTGGTCCGCCAACACGAACAGGTTCGTGCCACCGACGACGCCCAGACCGGCGTCGGTCAGGAGGCCCCGCAAGCGGGCCATATGGCCCGCCAAACGAGCGCGTTCCGCCAACGCCCAGGCCTGATCGCCCAGCGCCCGGGCGCCGATCTCCTGGGCCGGGCCGGACACGGCCCAGGGCCCCATATCTGCTTCCAGCCGGCGCACCATGCGCGGCATGGCAAGGGCGAAGCCCAGGCGCAGTCCCGCAAGCCCGTGGAACTTACCGAAGGACCGCAGGATGATAACGTTCGTCAAAGGCAGGGCGGGGACAAGGCTGATGTCCGGGCGGACATCAGCAAAGGCCTCGTCAACGATCAGCCAGTGATCGGCTTCGGCCGCGTCACGGGCCCAGGCCGCCAGCCGTTCCGGATCGACCGCACGGCCGTCCGGATTATTGGGATTAACCAACACCAATGAGCGGTCCGGCGGCGGCAGATTCGCCAGGTCTTCCACCTCCGCCCCCGATGCCCTCCAAGCGGCGGCATGTTCAGCATAGGTCGGACCGAGAACCGCCACCCGGTGTGCGCCCAGCACCCGGGGCAGCACCTGGATCAACGCCTGGGTCCCCGGCGCGCAGGCGACCAGGTCCGCCCCGGCGGCGCCATAGGCATCCGCCGCCGCTGTCTTCAGGACCTTCAGGCCGGTCGACTGCGGCAGCCGCGTCCAAGCATCGGACGATAGTTCGGACACTGGATAAGGCGTCGGATTGATGCCCGTGGACAGATCAATCCAGCCGGCCGACGGCGCGCCGAAACGCACCGTGGCGGCAGCGAGATCACCACCGTGACCTTCAACCCCGAATTCGTCGTCTTGCCGTGGCACGGATGCTCCCTATCTGCCGGGCAGTCTACCCCCATTTCGCCGCCGCCCCATACCGGGGCGCCACGCAGGATCACTAACACCCTCCCGACCATGGACGAAAGGCCCAAGGTAGGCCACATTGTCGCCTAATTGGACGAGGATGTTGGCCGTCTCGGCGGTTGCGCCGATCCGGAAGAGAAGGAGAATCGCTTATGCGCAGGACACTGGCCATGGGGCTGTTTGCCGCCCTGTTCCTGATGATCACGGGGTCTGTTGCGCAGGCTGCCGAGGGCGACGTCGCGGGCAAGGTCCTGCGCCTGAAAGACGGCGCCATGGCCATGCAGGATGCAACGCCCCGGCCCCTGACGGTCGGCAGCGACGTTCTTGTCGGTGACGTGATTTCCACCGGCGCAGGTGCGCGTCTTGAATTTTCCCTACGCGACGGGTCGGTCGTGACCTTGGGCGAACGGGCGACGTTCGCCCTGTCCGATTTCGAGGATACGCCGTCCAAGGAGAACATCACCCTGCGTCTGCTTTCCGGTGCGTTCAAGGCGGCGTCCGGCGCGATTGCCGCGCGAAACCCCGACGCCATGACCGTCGCCACCAACACGGCAACCATCGGCATCCGGGGCACCACCGTTTGGGGCGGCACGTTGGACACGACGTTCGAGGTGGCCCTTCTGGACGGCACTGCCGTCACCGTGACCACACGGGCGGGTACGGTGGAACTGAATGCCGCCGGTCAAGGGACGAGCATCCCATCGGAAAACCAGCCGCCGACGGCTCCCATCACCTGGGCCCAGACAAAGGTGACCCGCGCGCTGGCGACGGTCGATTTCTAGGGCAGTGGACATTTAACCCCGGCCTGGGGAAACTGGCGCCCCGCAACCAACCAACAGGGTGCCTCTCTTCATGACCGCCGATTTCGCTCGCCTGACCGCCAACTGGCCCTTTCCCACCACCGTGCGCTTCGGCCCCGGTCGCCTGATCGAATTGGGGAAGACGACGGCGCGCTTGGGCATCAAGCGGCCCCTGATCGTCACCGACGCGGGGCTGGCGGCATCTGGCATCGTCGCCGCAGCCGGAGCCTCCCTGGCCGACGCGGGCCTCGACGGCGAGGTGTTTTCCCAGGTCAAATCCAACCCCACGGCGGCCAACGTCGCCGCCGGTGCCGCCGCATTCCGGGACAGTGGGCGTGACGGCATTATCGCCATCGGCGGCGGATCCGCCATGGATGCGGCCAAGGCCATCGCCCTTCAAGCCGGCCACGATGGCCCCGCCCTCGACTATGCCGTGGGCGGGCCGCGCTACCGGGAAATCGATGGGACGGCCATCGTCCCCTTGATCGCCGTGCCGACGACATCCGGCACCGGGTCGGAAATGGGCTATGCCGCCGTGATCTCCGACGAAGACGCGCGGACCAAACGCATCCTCTATCATGCCAATCTGCTGGCCCGCACGGTGATCTGCGACCCGGAACTGGTCACGGGCCTGCCCGCGAACCTGACCGCCTGGACCGGCATGGATGCCGCCGTGCATTGCATCGAGGCCTATTGCGCCACCACCTACAATCCACTGTGCGACGGCATCGCCGCCGAGGGCATGCGCCTGATCGCGACCTGGCTGCCGCGTGCCGTTACAGACGGCAGCGATATTGAGGCGCGGAGCCAAATGATGGCCACCGCCGCCATGGGCGCCGTCGCCTTCAACAAAGGGTTGGGCGCAGTACATGCGATCTCCCACGCCATCGGCGCGCATAAGGACAGCCACCACGGCCTGACCAACGCCGTGGTCCTGCCCTATGTTCTGGACCACAACCGCACTGCCATCGATGACCGCTGCGCCGTGTTGGCCCGCTGCATGGGACTGCCCCGGGCCGATTTCACCGGCCTGATGGACTGGACGCTGGCAATCCGCGACACTTTCGATATTCCCCACACCCTGAATGGTCTCGGGGTCGGCGAGGACGATTTAAACGCCCTGTCGGAAACCGCCGCTGCCGACGTCACCGCGCGCGAAAACCCGGTCCCCGTGGATGCCGCTGCCCTGCATGGGATCATGTCCCGCGCCCTTTCCGGCACCCTGGGATAGGACAACATCATGCCCGCCACGCCCGGCCTTCTGGAACTCGTCGACCAATGCGAATACATGGCCCGCGCCTATGCCGAAGCCGGCGCTCCCCTGCCCCGCCGCCGCCCGGACGGGTTCCCGGCCATCGTCGCCAGCATCATCGGCCAACAGGTATCGGCCCATGCCGGGGCCGCGATCCTGGGTCGGGTGGAGGCCGGATTGGGCACGGTGAGCGCCGAGGCCGTTCTCGCCAAGACCGACGATGACCTGCGCGCCTTCGGCCTGTCCCGGCCCAAGGTCAAATACATCCGCGGCGTGGCCGAGGCCGTCACCGCCGGCGAACTGGATTTCGACGCCCTGCACCACGCCCCCGATGACGAGGTCCTGGAGACCCTGACGCGGCTGAAGGGCATCGGCCAATGGACGGCGGAAATCTATCTGATGTTCGCGCTGGGACGGCCCGACGTCATGCCGTCGGGGGACCTGGCCCTGGCGGAATCAGCCGCCCGCCTGATGGGCCTGGATGCCCGGCCCAAGCCGAAGGAACTGGCCGTCATCGCCGAACGCTGGCGGCCGTGGCGGTCCACCGCGGCCCTGATGCTGTGGTATTATTACCGCTTCACGGGCGGGCCGGGCGCGCCGGAGGTATAGCCCCCGGCGGCCTCGAAAACCGCAATTCGACCGTGACGATCTAGACCAAGGCTCGGATAAACGCCATGAGGCGTTCCGCATCCGCGTCATTCATATCCAGACGGGCATGGGTATGATCTTCGGTCTTGGCCACGATGGAAGCCTCGTAAGTCCCAAGGTCGGGCAGATCGATGGTGAAGGTATCGCCTTCCGTGACCTCAAGGCCGCGGTCGAGCACCACGCCGCCCCCCATGGACAGGCTGTGCAACGTTGTCTCCTTGGCCACACCCGCCACCGTGACCGTAACCGTCTGCCCCATTGGATGGCGCGTCGAATAGTCAGGGTCCTGGCTGTCGCGGATGATCTCCAGCAGGCGTTCGTTCATATGGTCGATGCCCGACTTGACCTGGGCCGCCGCCTCCAGCTGCTGCGA